>Ga0247727_10000285_pt1 | contig 121313 bp, 114 predicted proteins | sample WisWelCaveWW1625_FD_202498 | JGI IMG/M metagenome (GOLD analysis project Ga0247727, IMG submission 202498) | Biofilm microbial communities from Wishing Well Cave, Virginia, United States - WW16-25 | ecosystem: Environmental > Aquatic > Deep subsurface > Groundwater > Cave microbial mat...
GGCTTTAAAAGCAGGTGTAAAATTTCTCCGGTTTCGTGGCATGTTGGTGCTCCCTCTTGTTTGGACTAAGATAAGCTAATCAGTTATACCTTAGCAAGAGTGTCCAACTTTAGGGGTGCACTTCACTTAAGCGTATTTCCAAATTTCGGTTAGATACGACCGCGACTCCCGATCGCGCCGATGGCCGGACGCCGGATTCGAAGATGATTTTCGAATATGGCATTGCCGACGCACAAGCAGAAACACCGCCCATCATCAAGAACATCGTGGTTTATCAGCCGCGTCTCGCTTCGATCGAGTTGACTTACTCCAACTTGGAAACCGGCGAACGGCGCACGGTGGACGAAATGGATGAAGAGTTTGAGCGGATCGAAAAAGGCCTGAGCGCCACGCAGTGGGTCACTGATCCCGATCCCATGCGCAAGCAAATTCGCATCGCGTTGGATCGTTTGCAGGAGCAGGAACGTCGTGCACAAACTTTCGGCAAAGGCAAATATGCGCCAATTCTTTTCGTCGTAGCCATCACGATCAAAGATGCAGAGCAAGCGTGTGACATGCTCAATCAGGAATTTGGCATAAAGACTTTGCTGGTTACGGAAGAATCCACAGAGGCTGAACGCAAAGAGGCGCGGATTTTGGGCAAGCCGGGTTGTGCTTACAAAGCTGTGGTCAGCGTGTTGATGCTGCGCGAAGGATGGGATGTTCCTGCCGTCTCCGTGATTTTATTGCTGCGCAAGTTTTCATCACGAGTTTACGGTCAGCAAGTGATCGGCCGCGGCTTGCGTTTGAATGTGCGCGACGAGGATATTCAGGAAATTTGCGCCGTCATCGATCATGAAAAACTCAAACACGATTGGCTCTGGGAAATGGTCGGGGCAAAAGTTCGGAAAAACGTCGATCAATTAAGTTTATTCGGCGATGAAGAATTGCCACCAAAGCGCAAGCCGCAAGAAATGACCAAACCAGATTTGGCTATTACGATCCCCGAGCCTATCGAAGCGGAAGAACCCGATTTTGAGAAAGAACTGGGGAAGATTATCGTTGAGAGCAGTGATTATCCGAACTGGAAGAGTGTCATAGAAGGATTCGACTACACGGTTGAAACCGAAATCACAAAGGTAGTCATTGATGCTGTGACCAAACGTGTTTTGGACAACGACAAATTTATAGAAACTCATGCGCCACCCAAAGACTCCGGAGAAGTGGCGGCGCCAACTGAGACTCATAACGTAGTTGAGTTGGCGAACCGACTCAAGAATAGTATTCTGGATATTGCGCGTAGCTTGCTGGACGAAGAGGGAATAGGTTCACACGAATTAGGTTATTTTTATGGCGTGCTGATCACCCATGTGAGTAGTCGTATGCTGATGGGAAAGACGATTGGTACGGCAAACCTCGAAGAACTGCGCCATGCACTAAATCGCCGACACCAGTTGGCGCACAATTTCAAAAGCAGACCGGGATTGGTGGCGAGTATCGTGAAATACAAATCCGAGGGTGCACATGCCAAAGAGTGACCGCGGTGACTTTGAAAATCCCATCAAAAGCGCTTACTCGGTTGAGCGGTATGACTCCTCTTGGGAGCTTGCATATATGAAACGATTAGAAAGAGACAACACCGTTGCGAAATGGACGAAATGTCACGGCATCACCATTCGCTACGTCACAGAAGCCGGCAACGTGCGTGGCTATCGCCCGGATTTTCTAATTGAACGAGTCGATAGCGTAAAAGAATTGCATGAAATCAAAGGCGGGCAGTTTCTAAAAAATCCAGACACAATTCGCAAACATGAAGCCGCACAAGATTGGTGTAAAAAGAGAGGAATGAGCTTTGTTGTTGTGACCAAATAAGGAATTCCATCGAAAAAATTTGGCTCGATTCACACTAATAATATTCCAATGAGGAATATCACCACTGCTGAAAAAGATTCTTCCAGAATGACAATGTAGGGCGATTCAACTTCAGAAGGCCAACTCTTAAAATAATTTCAATTTCTTCTCACCAACACCACCTGCCCCCCATCCGCCTTCACAATACTCGCTAAAAATTGCCGATACGCTTCATACTGTTCCGCCGGTAAACGGTTCTCGCGCATTTCCATGCGGCGCACATAGAGCAGCGAACCATCGGCTTGAAAATCCGCGGAAGCTTGATAGTTGCCGAAAGCCGTCTCGATTTTAACCGGCGCGGGCGCGGCTTCTACGGCAAAGCCTTGCGGCAAGCGATATGAAATACTATCCACGTCGAGATACGCATAAACCAAATCCACCGGCTGCTTGCGCTCTTTTAACGCCGGCGGCACGTATTTGCGGCGCTCCATGAGATTGGGGCGCAGGAATAAACGTGCGCCTGAAATCGCAGCCAAGCGCGGCAAATCGAGCTTGAGCGGCAAAGTGATTTCTTTGTGCTTGCCCTCAGCCCCGGAAAAATCCACGCCGGTCAATTGAAAGCTGCCGATGTCGATCTCGTCGCGCAACCATTCTTCGCGATCGGCCGGCGTGCTGTGCGCCAAAGCCGAGCGCACGCGGTCCTGTTGATTACCGGTGTAGCGCGTGCGCACTTCCGCAGTCGCGTTGCCGGCCGCATCGACGATTACCCGGCCATGACGAATTTGTCGATTGTCCATCGGCACGCTGCGCGGCGTGCGGCATAGTTTGCCGCCGGTGGGAGTGACCACCAAAACATTGCGATCTTCATTGCCCTTCCCCAAATGTCCGAACGGCATGGTCTGGCTGGTGCATTCCAGCCACAGCGTATCTCCCGCCAGCGGCGCGCATGCGATCATGTGATTGAATTGATTGCTGGGAAAATCCGCCAGCACGTCTGACGCATCCGAGCCATGGCGAATGAGCACCGGATATGCTTCCACGCCCGCGGCTTGCAACATCGCGATCATGTAATTCGACAGCGCCTTGCAATCGCCATAGCCGCGCGTGCTGACGTAGGTCGCATCAAACGGCTGCCAGCCGCCGATGCCGAGCTGCACGCTGACATAGCGCGTGGTGGATTGCAAATATTCATACAACGCTTTGGCTTTGTCGCGAGGATGAGCGAGCGCGGCGGTGAGATTTTGCACTTGCACCGACAATGCCGGAGGCAAAGCCGCACGGCCTTGCGCGAGATGATAAAACCAGTTTCCAAAAGATTCCCACGAAGACATGTCGCCGCTGTAATCGGCGATTTCAAAATTCGCCGGCGCGGTCAGCACCGAGGCGGCTTGCTCGCTCCACGAAGGCCCATCAGGCTCGGGCTCGAACTTGGGCAACAAGCGCGCTTCCCAGCGCAAAATTTTCTGTTTGCCGTTGTTTTCGATTTTCGGCCCGGCCACGGCGCCGCGCAAGCGATAGCGCACCGGCATCTCCGCCGGCGCGGCCAGCTCGTAGCTGGCATATTCCACCGGCTGCTCGCTTTCTTGCGGATACCATGTGGGCCAGTTAATCAAGCCCTGGTGGTTAATTTCATAGGCATAAACGACGGTGTAAGGATAAACGTCGTAATACATTTCAGCCACGCGGCCGCGATGATCTTCGTAGAGCGAATAATCGGTGATGGCGCTGTAGTCTTTGACGTCGTTCTTTTTGAGCTCGCGGATTTTGCGGCCTTGTGCATCCAGCAACATGCCGGACAAATTTTTGAGCACGCGAAATTTGTCGTAGAACACCGTGAGATTGGCCTGTTCGCGGCCGCTGGCATTCAGCACCGTGATGGCGCGTTGCACCTGTGTCTCAGCCAGCCCCGGCGCGGCCACAGTGAAACGCAGCGAGTGCAAACGCACGACCGCGCCGGCGTTCTTTGCGAGATCGGCGGGAAGATGAGCCGCGTCGAATTTTGCCGGATCATGGAATTGCGCCGCGGCCGGCCTAACGCAAAACGGATCAAAACCCAAACTCACGATCAAACAGAAAAGGCCAAAAGAATTCGCGCAAAAGCGCAAAGATGCAAAGTTAGTGCCGGGCAAACTTATCGAAATTGTTCCCGGCGTGCGGCTTTTTTGCTGTGGCATTTTGGCGATGATCATTTCACTTCTTCCTTTCCTGCGGGTGAACCGGTGTTGCGCTTGAGCACCACTTGCTCGGCTTGTGCGGCGACGAGACGGTCGTAAAAATCGCGCAGGGCTTTGTAGTCTTGCGGCGGAAAACGGGTTTTGCGAATTTGCATTTGGCTGTTCACTTTCAGCATGTTGCCTTCGACCAGCGCCGTCCGCCGGAATTGTGCGCCTTCGCCGGGCACGTCAATGGCAATATTTTTGGGCAGATCTTGTACGGCGTAACCTTCCGGGACTTTCAGATTCAAACTGTAAATCAACTTGCGGCCATAGGCATAATCCACCGGAAAAGTGCGCCGGGGATTTTTCAAAGGATTGCTTTCGGTGCGGCCGAAAAACATGGGATTGAAATAAATGTTATCGCCGGCGACTTGCGTATAATCGCTGGAGGAAAAATACGCCTGCGTGAGCAGGGGTGTTTCCAGCGAATCGCGCTGGATAATTTTGAAAGAATCGAGCAGCGCGCCGGTAAAATCGCCGAGCCAGCCGTCGCGAATATAATCTTCATCCTTTTTGCCGTCGCGCAAAGCGCGGCGATCGAACAAACCGCTATAGCCGCCGTCGCGCGATTGAAAATTTCCGGTGATCTTGCCCTCGGGCGCCAATTCCGCGAAGACCTCGGTTTGGTTATGATAAGAGCCGGGATTAGTGATATTGACCCAGTGCGACTTTTTCTTTTCCACCAGCCAGCCGGTTTGATTGAGCGCGGCCACCGGCAGCATGTTATAGGGCCGGAAAGAATCCGTGGCATCTAACAAATAATCTTTCAGCCCGGCTTTCACATACGCGAGCACGTGATTGAATTGCGAGAGCATGGAATAAAGATCGAAAACGCGGCCGTTCTCGCGCGTGCTGATGAGAACCGGATGCGCCTCCAATCCGGCGGCGCGCAGCATCGCGGTGAGCATCAGCGCGATTTCCGGGCCGCCGCCGCGCCGCGCGCGCCAGGCTTTGTCCAAATCTTCGCCGGTATAAATGCCGCGCTCGCCGTTCCAGGTCATGGTGGTGCGCACGTAATCGTAAATGCGGCGCATCTTCGTTTCCGGATCGGTGACGCCTGCCGTTAATGTTTGCGCCTGCTCGCGCAAGGCTTTGTGCCGGTCAAGCTGCCCGCCGAAACCTTCGGAGTCCATCAAATCTTCCGCCAGCTTCTCCCAGGTGTGCATGACTTTTTCTTCAGGCGACTCCGGCCATTTGTAACTGGAAAGTTGAAACTGAATTTTTGCGCGAAAATCATCGACCGTGGTCATGAACGGCTCTTCGCGCAGGGCCGGCATGTCTTTCATAGCCCAACGATTGTAAATGATCTTGAGATTGTACACGCTGGCCGTTTGCGCATAGGCCAGCGTATTGGGCCAGGGATTCTCTTGGGATTCTTGAATATCGTATTTGGCGATCTCCTGGCGCAGAATAACGTAATTCAACACGCTCGGAATTTCCGCGCGAAACTCGCTCCAGCGTGTGGGCTCGCCGTTTTGAAATTCCCAATCGTGAAGAAAGGTCGCGTATTTCGAATGCACGCGGTAGCGATATTCCACCACCGCGCCGGGCGCCAAAGCCGGCAGGGTGAAACGCACGCGCCGGTGTTCGCCGTCCACATCTTCATCGAAAACGGATTTTTTGTCGAGTTTTTCACGGCGGATGGCGCCATTGGGATCGAGAATGAAAGTGTAGCCTTCGATATTTTCCACGCGTTGCAGGCGGTCTTTGGCATAATACGAGAGGGAGGTTTCGCCCCAATTGTAGCCGGCAGGGGTGAGAATTTTAATGCGGCGGTGGCGGCGAAAATCCAACTCGAATTCGTCGTCGAAAGCCACTTCGCCATAATCGCATAGAATCACCGCTGTGGCGTTGGAGTCTGCCGGGAAGGATTTCATCTCCAGATCGGCGCGCGGCACTTCGCCCCATTTCATCGGCTTGTCTTGCGCGTATGCCGCTGAAACGAAAAGGCCGAGAACGAGACTGCCGAGTGTTCCCACCCGCGCACATAACGCTTTTGCCTGTTGCCAAGTTTTAGGAATGAACATGATCCTTCTCCCAAAAAATGAATTGCTATTTACGACCTTCAATCAGCGCCTTTTAGATTCACGAGCAAGAACTCATCCCCTAAATCCCCTTCTCTTAAAAAGAGAAGGGGGCTTTCAGAGCGTCGAAGCGGTTTTCTCCCCTTCTCTTCCCAAGAGAAAGGGCCGGGGGATGAGTTCTGGTGGCATTGAAGCTTAGAAATCATGCTCGCATTACAAAGAAGACACCGCGAGGAGTTCTACGCTCTCAAGAATTTTGGTTGCTTTCAGGCAATATTTCTGGAAATGTACGCTTCACGCAGCGCAAGTGCGGGCAAAATAGCGGTTCTAGGTTAAACTGTGTGGGTTAAAATGTCATTCTGTAAGAATCCTTTTTAATCTCGAGCAGGGCTTTAGATGGTCAAAGAAAGACGCTCTGATCGCGACCAAGAATCCGAAGTGGGATTTCTGACTCGTATGGATAGTTTTCCCCAGTGCTCAAAAAGATTCAGACTGTGTGAAAACGCTCGAATTTGTCATTGCGAGCGGAGCGAAGCAATCTCTAAATCCAATACGTGCATGCGCTGGGATTGCTTCGCTCCGCTCGCAATGACGTTTTCACACAGTCTGATTCTTACAGAATGACAGGTTTGGGGCGTACTCACACAAAACAACATAGAACCAAAATGGTGGATGATCAACGATCAAGCAGCTTCCGCTTCCAGCCTCTTCCTCATGCTCGCGCGCTTGTCGCTGTTCAATTCCATTTTGCGCAAGCGCGTGTTTTGTGGCGTGACTTCCACCCATTCGTCGTCGGCGATGTATTCGATGGCCTGATCCAGGGTCAAAATTTTGGGCGGGCGCAGCGTCACCGCGATATCCGAAGTCGAGCTGCGCATATTGGTGAGCTTTTTTTCCTTGGTAATGTTGACGTCGAGATCGCTGTTGCGGTTGCGATTACCGACGACCATGCCGGCGTAAACTTCGGTGCCGGTTTCTACAAATAATTCGCCGCGATCTTCCATGCCGGCGCTGGCATAGGCGGTGACGCGACCGGCGCGATCGGCCACCAGTGCGCCGCTGAGGCGCTGGGGAATGGCGCCGTGCCATGGGGCATAGTCGGCAAAGAGCGTGTTCATGACGCCCTCGCCTTTGGTATCCGTCAAAAAATCGTTGCGATAACCGATCAACCCGCGCGCCGGAATGCGAAATTCCAAATTCACGCGGCCACTGCCGTGATTCACCATGTTGGTCATGCGGCCCTTGCGCTGCGAAAGTTTTTCCGTCAGCACGCCGATGCACTGCTCCGGCACATCCAAATACATATGCTCCATCGGCTCCACAACTTTGCCGTTCTCTTCTCGCGTAATCACTTTGGGCTTCGACACCATGAACTCGAAGCCTTCGCGCCGCATGGTTTCGATCAGCACCGCGAGCTGCAGCTCGCCGCGGCCGCAAACTTCAAATGCGTCCGTGCGTTCCAGGGTTTTGATTTTGATGGCGACGTTGCGCAAAGTTTCCTTATCCAAGCGCTCGCGCAAATGGCGCGAGGTGAGATACTTGCCTTCGCTTCCGGCAAACGGGCTGTTATTCACCGCAAAGATCATTGACACCGTGGGCTCGTCCACTTGAATGCGCGGCAGCGGCTTGGGATTTTCCAAATCGGTGATGGTGTCGCCAATGTGAACTTCTGCCAGGCCCGCAACCACGATCAAATCCCCGGCTTCCACTTCCTCCGCCGGCACGCGCTGCAAGCCTTTAAAAGAGTACAAGGCCGAAAACTTCACGGGTAGTACGGCGCCGTTTTCACAGCACTGGCCATAGACCTTGTTCATTTGCAATTTGCCCTGGCGCAAACGGCCAATGGCAAGCTGGCCGACGTAATCATCATAATCCAAATTCGTCACTAAAAATTGCGGCACACCATTGTCATCTGCTGCGGGCCCGGGAATCGCGGAAAGGATGGCTTCGAACAACGGCTCCAAGGTTGTCGCGCCGTCGTCGAGATGGCGATGCGCCATGCCCCTTTTGGCGTTCGTGTAAACGATGGGAAAGCCGATTTGCTCGTCGTTCGCGCCGAGATCGATGTATAAATCATAAATCTCATTGGTCACTTCCTGAATGCGCGCATCGCTGCGGTCGATTTTGTTGATGACCACAACCGTCGGTAAATTGGCGGCCAGCGCTTTTCTCAACACAAAGCGCGTTTGCGGCAACGGGCCTTCGCTGGCATCGACCAGCAGCAATGCGCCGTCGACCAGGCTAATGCTGCGCTCGACTTCGCCGCCGAAATCGGCGTGGCCGGGCGTATCCACGATATTGATTTTGATGCCGCGATACCAAATCGCCATGTTCTTGGCCATGATGGTGATGCCGCGCTCGCGCTCCAAATCCATGCTGTCCATCACACGCTCGACCACGATTTGATTGTCACGAAACGTGCCGCTTTGCCGCAGCATGCCGTCCACCAAAGTGGTTTTGCCGTGATCCACGTGCGCGATGATCGCGATGTTGCGAAAATTTTCTTTGATCATAGTTTTGTCGTGAAGCCTTTTGGCCTTTGTAATCTGTTGAGCTTCAAGCCCGTAACCGGGCAGAGTTTAGTAAATTATCGTCACGAATGAAATCTTTTTCGCGACCGGTCACATCATGTCACACGGGAGATGCAAGAAGGGACAATGCAAAATTACCGCAAGAGGCGATAATCCAACGCCGGCAGGTTTTTTCCTGGAGTCAAAGACGGGTTGCGTTGCCTGAACCCCTGATGTGATCCCGAAAGTATTTGACCTTCGGGAAAGGGGAAAATAAATCTTCAAAGGTAGGTTTGCAAGAGGAAAATAAGAAATGTTTTGGGTTTGTGAGCCTTATTGCATAACGGGCATGGCGGAATGCGGATTGGGGCAAGTCAGAAGTAGCAAGTCAGAAGTGGCAAGTCAGAGGCCCGCGAGCAAGACCTGCAACTTCTTACTTCTCACTTGTCTTTATACTCCCTCCTCAAAAACTCAATCAACGCAGCGGACGCGCGCTCATCGTCGAACGCACGCAGGGCGATAATTGCGCGGCTGCGCACTTCGCGGTTGGCGTCGCTTTTTGCGGCTTCAATCAACGGCGCGATCGCGCGCTGGTCTTGCGAATCTTCTAAAATCATAACGGCGCGCAGGCGCAAATTCGCGTCGGGGTCGTTGCGCAAAACTTCCAGCAATGCCGGCACGGCTTCCGCGCTGTGCATTTCTTCCAAAGCCCGCAACGCGTGCAAACGCACGTTGACGTCTTCATCGCGCGCCAACACTTGCGTCAAAGTTTTAATCGCGCGCGGGTCTTCCAAATCTTCAAGAATCGCCACGGCGCGCAAACGCAGATTACTGTCCTTCTCCTGAGCGAGCACTTCGAGAAGTGCGGGCACGCTGCGGATGGAGCCGAGATCGTCCAAAATGTGCATGACGCGCAGCTTCAAATCGAGGTTTTGCTCGGTGCGCAAAACTTGCAGCAGCGTATCGATGATTTCGTCGGACGCGCCTTCACCGGAATGATCTTCCAAAGCATATAACGCGCGCAGTTTCAAATCCGGGCTGGATTCGGTTTGCAACAATTGCAACAGCGCGGGAACGGCGCGTGCGTCGTGCGCCTCTTCGAGCATATAAAGCGCGCGCAGCCGGAGATCGCGGCTTTCGCTTTTATCGTTCAATAATTGAATCAACACCGGGACGGCGCGCTCGTCGCCCGTGTCTTCGAGCGCATAAATCGCCCGCAAGCGCAAATTGGGATCGGTGTCATTCTGCAAAGTTTCCAGCAAAGCGGGCACGGCTTCCACGCTGTTCATTTCTTCGAGAACGTAAAGCGCGCGCAAACGCAGATCGGCGTCTTTTTCCTCGCGCAAAACTTCCAGCAACACCGGCAAGGCGCGCTCGTCGTGTACCTGTTCGAGATAATACAGCGCGCGCAGCTTGAGGTCTTTGTTGTCTTCGGTTTTCAACGCCTGCAACACGGCGGGCATGGCCTCCGGCGCTTCGAAATCTTCCAAAATCATCATTGCGCGCAAGCGCATCGCAGGATCGGTTTCCTTGTTTAAAATATCGATCAGCAGGGGAATGGCTTTGTGATCCTTCAAATCGCCCAGCGCCATGAGCGCCTGCAGCCGCGCCAGGCGCGATTCTTTTTCCAGGCCTTCATCGACGTAGCGCTTGTATTCGGTTTTGCCTTGCGCCGCGAGATCGCGCGCCAGCTCGACCATTTCCGCTTCGGCATCGTCGGCCCACGCGCTTTTCGGAAATTCGCGCACCAAAGTTTCATATTGGCGAAATGCTTCTTCTGCTTTGCCCGGCTGTTTTTTGAAACAATAGGCAATCCAAAATTGCGCGTCATCGACATAGGGGCTGTTGGGATGTTGCCGGCGCAGTTGGCGAAAAGTTTCTATGGCTTCCTGCCATTGATTCTCATTGCGCAAGCGCTTGCCGTCTTCGAACAACTTCGCATCTTCGCCGGGCGCCGGTGTGAAATCCGATTCATACGCAAAATAAATTTCCGGCGCGCACCGGGCGGCGCTTTCAGCTCCACTCCACAGCCAAAAACTGATGACAAAGCAAAGCAGACTTTTCATATGATTTACTCGGAATCAATGCTTTCCAAAACTACCCTTTTCGTAAGAATTTAGCCGTCTGAAGTTGAATCCCCCTAGCACTGTCATTCTGAAAGAATCTTTTTCAGCACTGGGAATACTTCGCATTTGGATATTTTACTAAATGCTTAAAAAGATTCTTCCAGAATGACATGATGGCCTCAGGCGGCTAAATTCTTACCCCTTTTCAAGATTTAAAACCTTGGAAAGGGTGTGATCAAAGCGTATCTATTCAAATGATGGTTTTCTTCAACGTGCGCCGCTTTGTCGGCGGCCGGGATTCCGCGGCGCGGTCGAGGGCTTTCAAATCGACGATTTCAATTTTGATGAGCAGATCATTTTGCCGGATGGCGGCGCGCAGCATTTCCACTTCTTCGCGTTGCGCATCGTCCGCGACGTTCGCCAAATCGAAAAGCATGAGCTCCAATTGTTCCACCAGATTTTGCAAAACCGCGGCTTGTTCCTGTTTCAAATCCGCTTTGAGCATCACCGTTTGCTCCAGCAAGCGCTGTGAGCTTTGCCGGATTCCATGCCAATCGAGCGCCTCGTCTTCGCCGCCGCTATTTTTGACTTCCAACAAAACCACACGAGTTTGTTCTAAATAATTCGCCATCTGTAGTTCCAGGCCGGTTCCGGCAGCGGTTTTTTCTATTTTCGGCGGCGCTGGAGCATGCGGCAGCGTGGCCGCGACCAAGGTCGTATCGCGCTCAACTGCGGAGTTAGTCGCCACCGTTTCCTTTGGCGCGCGATTAAAAATAAACGGCAGGCCGATCAATGCCAGCAACAACACGGCGAATCCGAATCGCACTAAATCCAAAGCGCGCGGCGTTTGGGGAAAAAACGATTCCATCCAATCGCGGAAACCGGCGCGAAAACGGATGGCTTGCGCCGGTTCCTGCGTTTGCTCCAGGCGAGCGGAAATTTTGTGCCACAAATCTTCCGCCGGCGCCAGTTGCGGCAATTGCGTTTTGAACAAGCCGGTGCTGCTTTGAAAGCATTGCCAAATTTGTGCGCAATGCCGGCACGCGGCCATATGCTCTTCGGCCCAATGCCATTGCGAGGCCGTGGCTTCACCCTCCAAACGCGCGGACAAAATCAATTTGATTTCAGTGCAGTTCATTTCAAATGCGCTCTTAATTTGCGGCCTTCAAATAAGGTCCAAGCTTTTCACTGATCACCGCGCGCGCCCGGAACACGCGCGATTTGACGTTGTTTTCCGAACAACCCAGCATCGCGGCAACTTCTTTGTAGGAATATTCTTCCAACACTCCCAGGATGAACGCGGCGCGATTGATTTCCGGAACGGCCTCAAGCGCTTTTTGCAGAACCTGATCCAGCTCGCGATGAGCGGCGACGCGCTCGGGATTGTGCTCCTGCGCCGGAACGGCTTCATGCTCTGCATGTGCTGCAGAGTCGTCGAGCGCCTGCCATTTCCGCCGGCGATGCTTGCGCGCGTAGTTGATCGCTTCATTTTTTGCGATGCTGAACATCCAGGTGGTGAAATAGCGCACTTCGCGCAGGGTGGCGAGTTTGTGGTACAGCTTCACGAAAACTTCCTGCACCACGTCTTCGGCATCCTGCGGCTGGCCGATCATGCGCGCGACGAAATTATACACCGGCGTTTGGTAAATCTCAAACAGTTTTCGAAACGCTTCCGGTTGCCTTTGGCGCGCCTGCTCGATGAGAGCGTAATCTGGAGCGGCTGGCTTCAAACGCAATTCCCAAGCTTGGTCAAAGCGACGGTCACTTCTAAAAGGTGAGACACAAACCGGGGGGAAAAGTTACAATACGCCAGGGCAAAGAATGAACAAAAATCGAGGCGGCAGTTTGCAAACAAATTCTTTACTTGCACAAAAAAAATTGTTACTTTCAAACGTTCCAAGCCTTTCAAGCTCTCTCAGGACATATCCATCTGCGACATTCTTTCTGCTCGGGAGATTTTATCATGCCGGAGATTCTACAAAAAAATATTTCCTCCGTCTTTCGCATTCATCAGGAGTATGATATGTCGCCCGCCAAAGATTTTCACAATGAATTCATGGCGCAAATTCATCTGGATTTGGCGCATCGCCTGAAAGGCTCATCTTCTTTCGCCAAAATCGATACTTTCCGCTATCTCGAGGATTGGCTGATCAACAGCTTCGGCGATTTCAAGAATGCGGTGCAGTTGGAAAATTTCATCGCGGGATTGACGCGCTTTGGAGCGCCCAAGAGCTTTATCCGACACAAGCTCAAAGAATATGGCGGCATGGGCATGGCATCTTCAGGATATGCGCCTGACGTTTTTATCGTCGACCGTGCGCAGCGCCATAACGAATTTGGTATTCCGCTTCTAACCCTCGAAATTCTCTCACAAAACTCGCGCAAAACCGATTTGTATTTCAAGCCTTATTTCTATGAAACAATCGGCGTGCGTGAATATTTCATAGGTGAGGCTAATGCGCAACAAGGTACACTGCTGCAAGGTTATTGTTTGAAAGAAGAAGAATACCAGCCCATTCCGTTGGAAAATGAACGTTATTATTCGGAAGTGCTGGGAGATTATCTGCCGCAAGTTTGGCCGCTTTAAGCTCAAGAGATTGCTTCGGCCAAAAGACGCCTCGCAATGACTTGATTCGAGAACTGCAATCATTGCGAGCCGGCTTTATCGGCGAGGCCATCCATCCATTCATCCAAATTCAACGATAACCCGCTCACATACTTTTTTTATTTCATGACCTCCGGCTCAACATACGTCCCATACTTCGTGGCGCGGCCCAGGCGCCAAAAATAATCGTACAGCGTGCGTGAGATTTCCTTCATGGCGTTTTCAGTTTCGTTTGCAAGCGCGTAATTTTCCATGATGGTGACGATATATGGCCGCTCCTTCAAAAAAACGATCGCCCATTCCGTGGCCACACCGGCAATGCCGCCGGGCTTGAAGGCAACCGGAATATCCGCTTCCGCCGGCAACGCAGCATTGATGCTGCCGGCTTTGGGCATTTTAAGAATGGCGAGAATCTCATCACAAGTCGCGCGATTGAGGAACTCGCCTTTGTAAAGAATTTCCATAAACTGCAACACCCCGCTGCCGCCGATCTGATAATTTTTTCCCACCGGACGCAATTCCGACAGTTTGAATTTTCCCGCCTGCGCTTGCTTGAACACTTCCATCAAGATCGGAATCTTAATCGCGCTGCCCTGTGGGAAGAGCATATTCTCGTTGACACCGAAACGCTCGCCGCTTTTCAAATCGATGACCGCCAGCCCCATCGCGCCGCGCACACTGGCGGCAATTTCTTGCAAACGCGTTTCGGTTTTGGTGCGAAGAAGCTGAAGATTCTCGGGCTGGGACGATACTGCAGAAGCGGAGATCATCAGAAATAACAAAAATACTTTTGAGTTGAGCATTTTTTCCTTCCAGGTTTGATGAGGAAAGAAAACTGATATGTAACTATGGAACAGCACTATAAAAAAATAACTTTTCCTGGCGATAAGTTATAATTTTTAAGCTATTTAACAAGATGAATTTGTTTATAAAGGCTATTTTTGAAAATTCTGTTGCTAAACAATAATTTTGGATTGACTAATTTTGCAAAATCATTATATTAGCTCATGTAGCGTAACAACGAGGTTACACACATGCTACACTTTCAAACTTGGGAAAAAATTCATCTCGCCTCTCATCTTGAGTTTTCCAAGTTCAGCGGCCGATCGTCCACCCCTTCTTATACAGTATTACTCTGGAAAAACTATCACGATCGCGAAAATGTTGTAGCGCGGGCATCCTTGCCTGCTTGGTTTTGCAGACTGGAAGTCTGCGCTACGAAATCAAGTTTATCAATTTATCGCAGGAGCCTTTACAGCGTTTCAACTAAATGGCATTGACAGTTGAGGCATGAGCGGAAGCCCTCCCTCGCTCGGGATGAACCGGCTTGAATCCTCCAGCAAAAATGCCGCATTTTTTGGGCAACTCCGCTACAAGTTTCATATTGTGGTTAAAGAATAGAAATGCGGGTAATTATGGGAGCACAGGGTAAAAAAATGAAGCCGTCGCATGGCGAAGAAGCAGGCATCACAAAGGCTAAACCAAATTTTGAATACGACGCTTTTATCAGTCACGCCGAAGAGGATAAGGTCTGGAGCGAAAAGCTGGCGTTCGCATTGGTGAAGGCTGGCTTCCACGTCTGGCTCGACATGTGGAAATTTCAAGGTGGCATGAATCTCGCCAGCGTGATCAGTTCTGCTTTGGAAAAGAGCCGGCGATTTATTCCGATTATGACGCCAGTCTACTTCGCCAAGAACTGGACGCAACAAGAGCTCGATTCTGCTATTTACAAAGAAAATGCCGACCTTAACGACCAGTTCATTATTCCAGTTCTGCGGCGGGACTGTGATCCTCCGCTGCTGTTGGACAAGATTTACAGAATTGATTTTCGCAATGACAAGAAGTTTGATAAAAGTGTTTCCGAACTTGTAGCCGTCTTGAATGCCAAGAAGCATCGCGATGGTTTTCCCCCCGAACTGAACCTTTCCGAGAATCACCCCAAAAGAGGAAACCTGAAGAATGGCGGAAGCAAACCACGCCCTGATCCTCCTAAAGCGGTAAAAAAATCATGGCTGCGAAGCAAGGGTTTCATAATCACCATTCTGTCAGCCGCTTTCATATTGGCTGCGGTGATGATATTGAGCAATTTGGAATGGAGAAAAATTGCTTCATCCGCTTTCAATCAGGAACAACCTGAAATTGTAAAGAACGTCAATCCTTCAGCGGCGGCAGAAGAAGAAAAGGTTGCGCCGCCATTGCCAAATTTTTGGCTGGATAAACATCCGCAACACCCCGATTCACTCATTCGCATTCGCGCCAAAGGCAATTCTGTTGAATATGCCAAACCTCTGTTGATCAAGATCGATGATCAAGAATTGGCCGGTCAACTCGACGCGGTCATCGGAACAAGATCGTTCTTCTGGCCATTAACGCTGCTGAACCAGAGGGTGCCGAACAAAATCAGGAAAGAGGGCCCACACAAACTGTATATGCGCTTTGCGGATACGGAATGGTCGCAACCGCTTGCTCTGGTCTTCGCCACAAAGGAGCCGTTTAATCCTGAACCATCGAAATACATTCGGGTCACTATTGAGCGCGGCATGGCCGATAGAACGCAAATGACGTTCTACGCAAATCACACCGGGCATTTGCTTTCTCACATGCACGGGCGCAAGCTCGAAGAGATATTAAGCCATGTCGAAATCAAGAAATATTTAACCCGGTCCGGCGAAATCACCCTGACCAGGTTGCTCCAAAACCGCATTTTTGTTGTTCCGGAGGATGAGCTTAAGGCCCTGCTTTCCAAGAATGCCCCCTTTATCGAAGTGCGGCAAATACGAATTGCCCTGCTGGAATCGGGCGAAAACAATGCCGAAAAAAAACCGTTAAGCATCGTGCTGGTCTTTCGACCGGGTGAGCAGCCGAAGCTCTCTGCCGTCACCTACGATCGCCTGGACTTTTTTTTGCACTTGACGAATCTTGATTCCATCGATACCGTCACCAGTCCGATGGCGCAGGAACTGAATTTTTTTTTCGCCCGGCTCAAGGCCGGCTACAATAGCGGAGACATTGAGTTTTTATACAACCTGCACGAGAAAGACGTGGAAGTTATCGTCAGTAAAAATGTTGGAGGAGGGATTGAGTTTCACACACGCGACAAAAAAACTTATTTGGATAATTTAAAACACGTTCTCAACGGCAGCGGGAAAGTGGAAGTGAGCTACTCCGAGCCGGTTTTCTGGTCCATCCCCAATTACCCGGGCAAGTACATTATTGAGTTCGACCAGTTCTGGCGCTCGCAAAGGTATTCCGACGAGGGACATGTTATCATCTGCGTCCAAACCGACGCCGGCGGGAAATTTCTCATCAACCGCATCTGTCACCCGTTTTTCGACAAGAGTGAGTGGTCTCAGCCGCCCCTGCCCTCCGGGCAGCCTTGATTTGCGGAAGAGAAAATGGAGGTCACCTCTGTGCCCGCCAGAATGCTTGTGGTTTTAGTTCTGGGAATCATGATTGCCAAAGCGGCCGGCCAAAATGCGGCCGGCCGGCATCGGCATCTGAATGTGACCTTTCAGAACTTCACCGCTCAGTTAGATGACCAAATCGGCCTGAAACAAAGCTTGCAAGGTGAAGTTACTTCTCGACACCGTGTGCTTGCTTTTAAATCTGATTTTACCCGGCTCTATTTGCGGGGTTCGATCTCCGTCCCCGACGATAGCAGCGTGTTCATGGACTCTTCGATCAAATGGTATCGCTTCATTAAAACCGAGCAAAATTTTTATGTTCGCCTACATGCTTCCGCCGGGGAAGTTGTCAATCAGGAAATTGCGCTGGACATGAGGACCGCGCCCGCGATATTACTTTATCGAATTGTTGCTTCCCCTTCGACCCATGCCTCATTTTTCGTCCCCGCTGGCGCCTTCATCGCAGACTCTCCATCCCTCACCAACTCCGAAGAGCTGCCAACAATTGCCGTCCCTCCCGACAGCTTTTGCATCGGCGCCCAAGAAATCAGCAATGCGCAATACTGCGAATTTTTGCAGAGCTTTAATCAGAATCCCGCCGCCGCCGCGGCCTGGATCGATTGGCAAAGCCGTTATTGTCGCATCAAATATCGCGGCGCCGTTTTCACGGTGGCGCCGGGTTTCGAAAAACATCCCGTCGTCGAAGTGAGCTGGCGTGGAGCCCTGGCGTATTGCGATTGGCTGTCGCGCACGGAGCAAGAGCAATATGGCGTCATCCGCAAATATCGCCTGCCCACTGAAGTGGAATGGCAACAGGCCGCGCATTATGGCGGAGCCGCTCTCCTGCCCTCGAGCAACGTCGACGGCGTTTGCGGCGACCTCACCGTCCCGGTCGATTCTCTTGAAAAAAGCGCTTTCGGATTATGCCACTTTGCCGGCAACGTGCGCGAATGGTGCGCGAATCTGTATGAAAATCCCGCACGGAATGGCAATAAACCCGTATCTGCAATAACCGATTCGACCAAAGAGATTTCCATTCGCGGCGGTTCGTGGAATTTGTCCGGAAAATATGCCGCTCTTCACCGCCGCGACGGTTTGCAGCCGCACCGGCATAGCTTCGATATTGGTTTTCGCGTGGTGTTGCAGCATTAAAGTCGTCGCGCCGCAATGAGACCAATCGCTGCGACTGATCTCATTGCGGCCGCAAAACCGGGTGAAAAGATGCTTCTCGCTCAAGGCCTTTTCAAGGGCGCTTTTCTTTATCCCAAAAAAAACTCACGCTCGCGCTGGAAAAGCAGGCCGCTGGAGTTTTTGATATTGCCACTGCTGGCAAGCGGCGGTTTTTTTTGTGAAGAGATTTGGGCGCAAGGCACGGGCCTGGCCAAAAGCCCATGGCCTTCTTTTCGATTCAACTCCGGCCATACCGCGCAAACTTATGTGACCGGACCCAATGCCTCTACGCTCGAAGAATTGCAGCCTCTCCGAACGGTTATTCATTTGAATTCATCACCGGTCATAGCAACTGACGGCACAATTATTTTTTCGAGCCTCAACACCGACAAAATTTATGCCTTCGACAAGAAGCGAATAATAAAACCCGGATTTCCAATTACTGCACCGGATAACAATGTTTTTGCCGCACCTCCGGTTGTGGATAATGCGGGCGTCATTTATATCGGCTCAAATCATGGATTCCTATTTGCTTTTGATTTCCAGGGTTTGCGATGGCAATATCCCAAGCCGGGAAAGGAAAAGCTCGGCGCATTCAGCCAGGCGGCAGTACTGGACGATTCCGGGAATATTTATGCCGCCACAGATGACGGGTAGCTTTACTCCTTCAATACCGAGCGCATGGATACAAACTGGGTGCGCACTCTGAACAGCATGAAACCCAATTTTGCGCCTGTTTGGTCCCGCTCGAATAGAAAAATCTATGTCGCTACGGACTCGGAAGTTTTCGTTTATTCGGATTCCGGGAAACGATCCCGCTCGCTTTCTCATCCTGAGCTTGGAAAAGCAGGTTGGGTTGTCGATTTGGTAATTGATACCGAGACTTCCCAATTAATTGTGGGTTCGAGTGACAGGCCCGTTGTGATAGCTTTCAATCCTTCGGACACGACCAATCAGAGAGCAATCGTCCGAAAATTGCCAACAGAGGAGGGCGCACCGGGGTTTCCTGCAATCAACCGCGAGGGCATCATTTATCTGGCGGGAAAAGACTATGGCAGATTGCGCGCCCTCAGGTTAGGTGGCTTGACGGACGTTTGTCTGCCTTATGACCGGGGGAGTGATCTTTACGATACCAATCCCGTTTTAGACGACTCCGGGTTTGTTTACATTGTCAGCCGGGAAATGGGTTATGGACTGCTAGCGCTTGCGCAAGATACGAGCTTTCATGTGCGGTGGAGAAAGACGAATATACGGACCTCGTCAAAATCCCGGGAAAATTCCCTGGCCTTCGGTCTGAATGGTGAAATCTATGTGCCCGATGAAGGAATGGTGCATGTTCTCCGCCACCAGCCCTTGCCTGACAGCCTGCTGCTGCTCCCTCCGAAGATGCGTAATTTTTGCCTCGGCGACACTCTCATCAGCATTTTGGAAGTCCGCGTTAGAGATCAATACGGCGATCCCCTCGATCATCATCCCGTGACCTTTCATGTCGTGGCCAGCAATAAAGATTCCACCATCAACACAGAAGGCGATGGCCTCGCGCGATTTCCATGGCACCTAGAGGCAAGAGTGGGCATGCAAGAAGTTCACGTTCGCAGCTTTGGCCGGAATGGGCAACCTCTTGCGAGCACGGATACCACATTCACGGCCATTGTGCGCGCCGGGCAAATTGACGTTTGCGACAGTATCAATTTTGGTGAAGTCACTCTCGGCGAAAATTCTACAGAAACTATTTCTATCAAGAATACGGGAGAATGTTCGTTAAAAGTTTTTTCAACAAACATTATTGACGACTCCGACTCCGGCTTCAGCTTGATCAATCCGGTTGCTGGCAACATTGTCATTGCACCCAAAGATTCTCTTTTGCTTTCAATTGAGTTCCATCCAAAAAAAGCGGCGCGCACAACGCTGGTTTGAAGATTAGATGCAGCGATCCTGATCCGGAAGATTCCCTCTTTGTTGTACAACTGCATGGCACAGCCGTTCGGCAAAGTATCACTGTCAATCTGGATAGTATCAGCTTCGGCAATGTTTGCCTGGACACCAGCAAAACACTGAATGTGTTGACAATTACAAATCCCAATCGTGTCCGATTACCAATTCATGCTCTGCGTTTTTCTGATTCAGTCTTTTCTTCTGTGATTGATACCTTTACGCTTGAACCAAATAAAAGTGGAAATATATCCATTACATTCACACCACCAACCGAGAACAAGTACGATGCTCATCTGGATGTTATCTATGGCGCCTTTGAGCGGGAAATCATTCAGGTGAAATTGACCGGCAAAGGCGCGGCCGATAGCATCTTTGGGCAACGTCCCATCCAGTTCGATTCAACGGCAGTTGGAGATACTCTTGATAAGTTTTATGAAATCTCTGCCGACACGTTTTGTGATGTGCAGATAAACTCCGTGGCTTTCGATTCGGATGAGTTTGGCTGCAGTGATTGCAGCTTTCCCCATAATATTGCCAAGGGAGGCTCCTGGAAAATGCCTTTGCGTTTCACGCCGGCAGATCGCGGTGCGCGCACCGCGATCATGAAGATTTGGAGCACGGCCCAAAACGAAAACCCCTTTCAAGTTATATTGAACGGCCCGGGCACGCCGGCGCCATGCAAACCCCAAATTGCAGGCGATTCCATAATGAAATTCGATTCGGTTTTTGTTTGCAAAGAGCAGATTAAAGAATATGAAATCCGAAACAAAGGCAATTGCGCTTTGCAGATTGGCAGTTTGGAAGTGATCGGAAGAGATTCGGCCTGCTTCGCGACTGTTGACCGTGACGGATGTTACGAATTGCCGCCTGATTTCTCCTGCAAGCTTAAAATACGCTTTGCGCCACAGGCAGCCGGCGAGTGCACGGCGCAATTGGTGATCTCCAACAACGATATGCTTTTTACCGTCGACTTACACGGATTTGGTATTGCGGACACGCTTGCGCCTGCAAAGCCGGAATCTCTTCAAATAGATTCGCTGCAATGTCCATCGGGATGGAGCAACGGCAGCGTTATCACTTTGACTTGGAACAACCCGCAGGATACTTGCGGAATCGATTCGGTTTTTTATAAGATCGGAAAACCCCCAACCTACTTGCGGGACTATCATGGCCGGGATAAAGCGACTCCTCCGCAATTGGATATCGAGGCACTCAAACCGGGACAGGATTCCGTTTATGTCTGGCTGTCCGATAAACGCGGGAACGTAAATTTCAAAAACCATGCGAGCGCCGCCGTCAAATTCGATAACCGCGGCCCGGCTTTATCTCATCAACCTCCCTCAGTTGCTTTGGTTGATCGTGATCTCACCATCATGGCGATCGCCACGGACTTGATTTCAGGATTGGACTCATCCCGTTTCGAGCTTCACTTCACTCGGGGAGGAAAAAGCCTCGATTCGGCTTCGCTGCGAATGATACGATTTCAAAACAACACTGCCGTCATCCCGGCAGAAATGCTAACTCCCTATGGCATCGAGTACCTCATCGTGGCGCAGGACCAGGCCTGCAATCGCTCGCGCTTGCCAAAGGAACTTCCTTTTTATTCCATCCCCATCCGGCTTTCTCCGGGGCGCATTGACGCCATTCACACCAAAGGCGGCGAGCCGGAAGATTATCGTCTGCGTTCTTTTCCCTTGCAGCTTGACCATCCCAAAATCAAAAACGTCTTTCCCGATCATCTGCTGAATCTCTCCGATCCCACCGTTGTGCGTATTTGGGATATCGCTCCGGCACGCGCGCGCGAGCAGGCGCATCTGCGCGAATTCAAACGCTGGGACGATTTCACCGATTTGGCGCCGGGGCGCGGCATTTTTATGATCACGGAAAAAGATTTTCATTTTTTCAACGGCGCGGGCCAAACCCTCCCCACCAACATGCCGTTCAAAATACCCGTACAGCCGGGATGGAATCTGATCAGCAGCCCGTTTTATTTTCCGATTCCTTTGCAAAATCTCATGCCCGCGCGCGTGCAAAAATGTGTGCTCTATTTCGACGGGCACTGGCGCGCCGCGGAGGACGATGCTGCTTTTCATTTTCAACCGTGGCAAGGCTATGCCGTTCTGATCGGCGATACGGGCCCGGATACTTTGTCTCTGCATCCCTCGGAAAACCGCATCGCGCCTCGCCAAAATCTTGCGCCGCCTGCCACGCCGCAATGGCAAATACAAATTATTGCGCGCCAGGGCAGCGCAAGAGATGACGATAATTTTTTCGGCCTCGCGGTGGATGCCCGGGCGGATTGGGATCAGCACGAGCGGCTTGAACCTCCGCATCGCGAGGGCGAGGTTGCACTTTATTTTTCACAACGGGATTGGAAACACCGGGCCGGGGCTTATGCCACGGATTTTCGCCTAACGGGCTCGCAAGGTTATGAGTGGCGTTTCGAGCTGCGGCCGGGCAACAGCCGCGCGCCGGTCACTTTGTATTTTGAAAATGTGGCAGCGGCGCCGGCCGCGTGGCAGGTGTATTTGCACGATGTGACTTTGAATCACCCGGCGGCAATCCGGCAGACGCCCGAATACGAATTTCGCGCGGCGCAAACAAGCCGCGAACCGCATCGCTTTCGTGTGCTGGTGGGCGACAGCAGTTTTATCCGAAAGGAATTGCCCGGTGCTTTTGCGGTGCCGGCCACGGTGGAATTGTTTCCCAATTTTCCCAATCCCTTCAATCCCGCAACCACGATCCGGTTTGGATTGCCGCGGTCCGGGCCGGTCACACTGACCATTTACAACATAAACGGCAAAACGGTGCGCAACTTGATGAGTGCTGCAGAAAAAAACGCCGGCTATCATGTGATGATTTGGGATGGGCGGAATGAGAGCGGCGAACAGGTCGCGAGCGGCGTTTATTTCTGCCGGCTTGAAGCTGGCGCGATGGTGCGAATTAGAAAACTCGCCTTGATCAAGTAAAATGAGCTCAATCGTCTTTACGAAAATGTGGCTTCAGTTTGCTGCGGTTGGAATCGTCTTTTTCCAAACCTCGCACGGCGCCGCACAAACCAGGCTCGCCGTTCTTTTTCATGACGGGCATAAGTTCGCCGGTTTCGCCGAAGTGGATGCGCTCGAAGCCAAATTGCACCAGGAAATCGCAAAAATCTCCGCAATCAAATTTCTAAAAAATGCAGAAGCCTGGCAGAGGCTTGGCGGGCATGGGCGGGAAAATCTGCTCAACGCGAATGAGGCTTCACATTTTCCGGCGTTGTTGCCGGAATTGCAAGTGAGCCATTTGCTCGTCATTTCGGCGCGCACCGCCACGGCAAACACCTTAAACGGCGAATTGCGCTTGATCATAACAGCGGCCAAACCGGCGGGCGCACTGAGCGTTGATTCAACCAAGGCTTTTGGAGGGGGGCGGGAGGATCTGAACGCAATCATACTTTCGCGCGCGCTGGGAATGCTGCGGGGAAAGCTTCCTTCCAAAGACAATTTCTGGAAAAAGAACCTGCCCTATCTCGTGAGCTCTGTATGCCTGGGAGGCACAGCCGTTTGGATGATGGCACAAGGGGACCCGGAAAGAAAAAAGCTGCCGGACCCCGAAAATCCACACAAGCCATGAAGATTTGTGGGGCGGCACGCGGATCAAAAGCGCACGCCGAAAAAGTTTTTCAGCGTGCGCTTTTTGATTCGTGTGCTCATTTCCGTGGAGGATGAATTCGTTTTGGGCTGCGGCTTTCCAGCGTTAGGGACTCTTCTGCGCTTTTAATTCTGCCCTGCTGGTTTGATGAGAGCTCGCGCCGGCGGCTTTACAATGCCACCGCTGCCACAATCGGCGCGCTCAACTCAAATTTTCCCCACGCAATTTTCAGCGCAATTTCTTGCGGTTTTTCTTTCGTGTTCGTCAACGCAATACTCAATTTTTCGGCCGCCGCAGTCGCCGCTCGAAAAGTGAGCGGCACTTTGAAAGCGGGAGTGGCTTTTTCGATTTGAGAGGCATCGACGCGGCCAACGCGCACTTTAGCAGGTTCGTAAAAAACCAGGCTCCAACTCGCGCCATCGGCAGAGCGCTCGGCGCCGAGATAATAAGAGCCCGGAGCCACGTCCTTGCCCGCGATTTTCAAAGGCAGATCCGTGGCCAGCGTGGTCCAAAAATCTTTGCCCATGCGCCAGGTTTTGCCTTTGGTCATTGCATCGAAATTTTGGGCATCATCATATTCCGGGCGCCAGGCCGGGCGGCCATGATGGATCACGAGCTGGCCGGCCGCCGCGTTCTTCGCGCCGTCCCAATACAGCACGCGCGTCTCGCCGCGATCTTCGATTTTATCGGTGAAAGCTTGGATATTTGATTTTTGCTCTTGCGCCAGCAAAACGGACGCGAGGGCGAGAGCGACGGTGGTGCATGCAACATACAACTTCATCTTGGCCTCCTGTTATCTTTATATTAGGATTGGTTTGTAACACCACCCCAGCCTGTCATTCAGGAGGAATCTTTTTAAGCGTCAAGTAAAGCGCGAATTTCTAAGTAATGCCTCAGTCTTCGGTGGAAAACGTAGCGCAGACCTCTTGTCTGCAGGCAGGATGCCTGCGCTACTTCACACGTAATTGAGGCATTACATTTCTAACGCTGTGCCTCATGCTGAAAAAAATTCTTCCCGAAAGGGCCTTGCGGCCAGAATGACATACCGGGGAGACTAAACAAAAAGCGTAGAGTGTTTTCTCTACGCTTTTTTGAAAACTACAAAATGAAATTGGTGCGCGCAAGCGCGAATTGACGAAGAGGAAAATCATTGCTCCGCGCGATACACCGTAATGCCCCAATGCGCCGGATCGTGCGGCGGGCTGTCGTTCCAATCGCGCCAGGAATGCGAGCCGTCGGATTTGAAGTGCAAAGTATATTCCCCGGCGTTCAATGAAATGGTATCGTCCAGCATGCGATTCTTGCGGCCGCCGCCGGCATGCTCGGTCATGCGATAGGTCATCTCCCACACCACCCGGCCGGAGCGGCCGTCTTCAATCCAGCCGTAGTCGAACATCTCACCGTCGCGGCCTTCGCCCAGCGCATAAACGCGAACCTCACTATTTTGAGACAAACGAAATTCTACCTGCCGGTTCTGGTCATCGCGCACCTCGGTAATTTGCGCGAGCACGTCCTGATCACTTTTTTCTTCATAAGGCGCCACGGTTTCGGCCGGCGAAGTTTCTTCAGCCGTCATCAAACTCAAGCCCCAATGCTCTTGATCGATCGGCGGCGAAGTGTTCCAATCGTGGAAAGAATGCGTGCCGTCGCTGACGAAATAAGCCATGTAATTTCCCGGCTCCAAACGGACGGTGCCGTCGAACAAGCGATTTTTCTCGCCGCCGCCGGCATGTTCGGTTTTGTAGTAATCCATCTCCCAAATTTTTTTGCGTGTTTTGGAATCGACAATCCACGCGTAGTCGAACATCTCGCCGTCGCGGCCTTCGCCCAGCGCATAAATGCGAACGTCCGCCGGCTTCTTTAAAGAAAACCCTTTGGAAATAAATTCGTCGTCTCGCACGCGCGTGATTTCTAAAAAAACATTTTTCGCTGGAACCTCTTCGTATTCGAACGTGCGCACGTGTTTTTTCAGGGCCGGATCTTTTACCGCAATGGTCAAGCCCCAAAATTCCGGATCGTGCGGCGGAGGCGAGTTCCAACGGCGATGAGAATGCGAGTCATCCGTCACCCAAAACGCGGCATAGTTTCCGGCGGCCAACGTGAGGGTTTCGCGCATCATTCTATTCTTCTCTGTGCCGCCAGCCGGCTGCGAATCATCATAATTGAATTTCCATACTCGCTCTCTGGTCTTCGTATTCATAATCCAGCCGTAATCGTATTCTTCCTGATGATTGGCTTCACCGACGGCATGAATCTCGAGCTCCAGTGCTTGGTCGAGCGTGAAGCCCTGCTTCTTATAATCATCGTCCCACAAAGCCGCCATGTTGACCAGCGTCTCGTTTGGTTTGGTTTTGACCAATGCCGCGAGCTGTTGCTCGTCCAGCACCTGCCCGCGGCCGCGAATGACGATGCCGAGATCTTTGACTTTTTCGCGATCGATTTTTTCACCGTCGTGCCCCTCCCATTTGTCCTCGCGGCGGCGGTCGAAAAACAATTCGTTCATCAAATAACCCATGGCCTCGCCGAAGCCGCCGATACGATGATCTCCGCCATAGCCGGGAAAAAAAGAGTAATACACCGCGTAATCTCCGGCCGGTAGCCTAACCGTGCTTTCGAATTTGCTGAAATAGCGATTATAAGATTGCGTGTTGGATTCCGTCAACTCCCACACGACCTCGCGTGTGCGTGCATTCAAAATCCATACTGAAGCCGGCGCCGGCCGCCGGCGGCTGGTGTGCATGCCGATCGCTTTAATGGCGAGGTCCTGATCATTGGCGAGCGCGAAGCCTTTGACGGCAACGCTTTGAGGCCGAATGTCGTGCAGATCGATCAGAATTTGTTCTTGCGCGAGGGCAGAACCGGCGGCCAGCAGCCACAGCATATTCGCAGAAGCAAACAAACGTTTCATGGATAAGTCTCCTCTGCTGAATCATGGTGCTTGACGATGAACCGCAGAATGATCATGAAATAGAATGAATTCGTGTAATAATGTTCAAGCGTGTAAGCTCATACGAAAGGGAACAAAAAAGGTTCCGCCCGGAGTGCAAAACTTCAGTTTTGCGAAGAAGTGAGTTTGAAGAAAATGAGATTGCTATAAAGCGCAGGAATTCTTAGTCGTGGGAATTTTGAGGAAGGGGATTCGCAAATTTGGGAGGGGACGACTCATTTGGCTGTCGGTGGCATTGAGCACGACGAACAGCTTGGCTTTCTTTGTGCCATCTTCAAACTCAAACTCTTTGTGGCAAAGAATGTCCCCGGGCTGCGGCATGTTACTTTCTCACCTGGCGGGTTCAAGATCGAAATTCTTTCAACGCCAGCTTACGTTTGAAATCCTCGGGCACGTTTCTGTCTTTCAATTCCAGCCAAAGCTTCTTGGGAACCGGCCCGCGCTCGAAAGCGAAATAATCGAGCCCAATCGCGGGATAGCCGGTTTCTTTGAAATGTTTGAAATCGAAGAAGAAGAGCAGCTTGCTCATTTTGGTCATGTTGGCATGTTTTGTTTTCTGCGCAAAAAACAAAATCGCTTGCAGCAGCTTTTCTCTGTAAATGTTGGAAGGCATAATAGTTATTTGCTTTTTTGCGTGGGAAAATGTGACAAAATGTAAGCAATTGGCGTTGAAAATCAAGGCGAATTTTGATGAATTATTCTTGGTGAAAACGTAGCAACAATTTTGACCGTTGAATTTCCTATTTGGTCACAACAACAAAACTCATTCCTCTCTTTTTGCACCAATTTTGCGCGGCTTCATGCTTGCGAATCGTGTCAGGATTCTTGATGAATTGTCCGCCCTTGACTTCGTGCAATTCTTTTGCGCCATCGACTCGTTCAATTAGAAAATCCGGGCGATAGCCGCGCACGTTGCCGGCTTCAGTGACATAGCGAATCGTGATGCCGTGACACTTTGTCCATTTGGCGACGGTGCTGTCTTTCTCCAATCGTTTCATATAAGCGAGTTCCCAGGACGAATCGTAGCGCTCAACCGAGTAAGCGCCTTTTTCGGGATTCTCGAAATCACCGCGTTCACTCTTTGGCATGTGCACCCTCCGATTTGTATTTCACCATACTCGCCACCAATCCCGGTCTGCTCTTAAAGTTGTGCGCCAACTGATGTCTGCGATTGAGTGCATGACGCAGTTCATCGAAATTTGCCGTGCCAATCGTTTTTCCTGCCAGCATGCGGCTGCTCACGTGCGCGATCAGCACGCCATAAAAGTAACCCAATTCATGTGAACCAATTCCTTCTTCAGCCAAAAGACTCTGCGCAATATCGCGGATACTATTCTTGAGCAAGTTCGCCAGCGCCGCTGCGTTTTGAGGTTCATTTGGCGGTGACATTATTTCAAAGCCTGTAGGCGCAGCATGAATTTCGACAAAGCGATCACTGTCTAAAGTTCTTTTTTCAACGGCAGCAAGCTCAACTTTGGTAATTTCCGTCTCGACTGTGTAATCAAATTCATCTAAAAGGCTTTGCCAATCTGGATAATCGCTGGTTTCGATTATTATTTTTCTCAGTTCATCATCAAAATCCGGTTTATCTTCTTCGACGGGCTTAGGAATTTCAATCAACAGCTCCGGTTTGGCGACGAATCGCGGCTTGCGTTTCGGCGGCAATTCTTCATCACCGAACAAACTCAACTGATCGACATTCTTCCGTACTTTTGCGCCCACCATTTCCCATAGCCAGTCGTGCTTGAGCTTTTCATGATCGACGATGGCGCAAATTTCCTGAATATCCTCGTCACGCACATTCAAACGCAAGCCGCGGCCGACCACTTGCTGGCCGTAAACTCGTGATGAAAACTTGCGCAGCAGTAATATGACAGCGACTGCAGGAACATCCCAGCCTTCACGCAACATCAAGACGCTGACCACAGCTTTGTAAGCACTGCCCGGCTTGCCTAAAATCCGCGCTTCTTTGCGTTCAGTTTCGGTGGATTCTTCCGTAACCAACAAAGTCTTTATGCCAAATTCCTGATTGAGCATGTCACACGCCTGCTCCGCATCTTTGATAGTAATGGCAACGACAAAGAGAATTGGCGCATATTTGCCCTTACCGAAAGTTTGTGCACGGCATTCTTGCTCCTGTAAACGATCCAGCGCGATACGGATTTGCTTGCGCATGGGATCGGGATCTGTGACCCACTGCGTGGCGCTCAAGCCCTTTTCAATTTTCTCGAACTCTTCATCCATCTCGTCCACCGAGCGCCGCTCACCGGTTTCCAAATTGGTGTAAGTCAACTCGACTGAAGCGAGGCGCGGCTGATAAACCACGATATTCTTGATAATCGGTGGTGTTTCGGCTTGTGCGTCGGTGATGCCATACTCGAAGATCATCTTCGAATCCGGCGTCCGGCCATCGGCGCGATCGGGAGTCGCGGTGGTATCCAGCCGAAACTTGGAAATACGCTTAAGCGCGAATAACGTGTTCTCAAACTCTGCCGCCGGCGTGTTGTGCGCTTCGTCGTTGAAGATGGCGATCTTCTCATTGTCGTTCATCAACACCGCCAGATTGCACTGGCCGCTGATATTGAATTGATAGAGTTGTTGAATATTGCCCAGCACGACGCCGTGATCTCTAATTCCTTGCGGACCGGCCTCGGGTTGCATGACATGCAAGCTCAGTTCTTTAAGATAATTTTCCGAATTTTCAGGAAAGAAACCAAAATCCCGGAAGATTTTGGCTTCCTTGAAATCATCTTCCAAACGGTCGCGCACAATCGTGTTTGGACAGAGCAGAAGAAATTTGTGCAGATTGTGACAGAGCTTGAGCCATGCGATGGCCGCGCCGATCACCGCGGTTTTGCCACCGCCAGTGACAATATTGAGCAGCAGTTCATCCCACCCGAGCACTTCATAAGCATACACCGCGCGCAGCAAGGCTTCTTCTTGATGCCGCCATAGACGGCGCAGCGCATCCGGTCGCATGAGATGGCTGAGGAAGTCGCGAGTTTGAGCAAAAACTTGTGGAAATTCGTGAGAATCCCACCAAGCTTGAAAATCCTGTTCGTAAGGCGCGAAGGCGTAATACATTTACTCCACCTGCAGGGTTTTGACTTCCGTGCGCTCGCCGCCTTGATTGTCTTGCACCGAACACGCAATCGTGTATTCCCCAGCTCTGGGAAATTGATATTCAACGACCAATACTGGCAAGCCGTTTTTCTTATCGCGTAGAAAAGTGTAACCCGGCGTCGAGGAAAACTTGCCCGGCTTGTGATTGAAATCCCATTGCACATTGGCGATCTCGCCATCTTGATTCAAGCTGACGGATTCCGAAACATCGAAGCGGTAGTTCAAAGCGCGCACGCGACTCGTGTGCAGTCGTACTTCCGGTGGTTGAATGAAACAGAGCAGCGGGCCATAGTCTTCATGCTTCTCGGTCACATGCTGCCGAAATTCTTGGGATTCCAATCGCACCAGATTCAAGCGCACGAAATCAATGCGCTTGTTTTCGCGGGCGGCGTAGATTCTGGCTGCTTCCTGTGCTTCTTTGCTGAAGGTCCAAGCCAGCATGATGCCGTGATTGACGCCGCGATCTTCGAAAACCGCCTTGGCAAAGCACGCGACTTCTTCTTTTTTGATATGCGAGCGACGCGACGGTTCCCCGACATAAAGTGGAACGCCGTGCCGTGTGCCGTGAATAGCCGCAGACACGTTCTCCGGCCTGCCGCCAAAGGCTTGCACGACGAAGTCGCGGAATTTCTGCAAGCTGTATTGCTCCAGCTTGGGCGCTTCATAAATGCCCCAGTGTTCAACTGTGAAATCAGGCACTGGGAAGAGAGTACCGACTTTCTCTTCAATTACTTTTGCAAGACGGTCTGCGGTAATGGCAACGGCAATACGTGATTGGTCGCAGGCAATCCAACGACGATTTAAACGTTGAGCAACGGCAGGGGCCGTGCCTCCGCCGCAAAAGAAGTCACCGAGTATCCCTTCAACTGGGCAATGCGCTAAAATTATTCTTTCAAGCAACTGTTCAGGTTTTTGAGTGGGATAACCAATTCTTTCGCTAGACATCGGCGGAATTGTTGGGATATCCCACCAATCTTCTGGAATTTTACCTTTTTCATTTGGCAGATAAATCCTACCCGTAGATTTGTTTTTGACGCCTTTCCCTGAAGTTTGGTAACCTCCAGTTCCATGATACTCAATTCGGATGTGGTCTGGCTCAAAGTGCCATTCAGATGACTTCGAATACCACAACAATGTATCATGTTTTCTGGGATAGATACTATCAGCACGACCGCCCTGCCTGTAACACTGTATGATTTCATTGCGAAATCCTGCTTGCTTACTATCACCTCCATAGCCAAAAATTTTATCCATCTCTACCTTAACATAATGAGATGCGTGCCAGTCTAGATGAATGTAAATCGAACCTGTCGGTTTCAGCAGACGCTTCATCTCCCACAACCGAGCATTCAACCATACCAAATATCCCGGCATGCCGTCTTCCCAAATATCAGAGAAAGAACGCATTTCGTTCTTGTCGCCAAAGATGATGTTGTAATTTCTGCCCGAGAAGAAGGGCGGGTCGATGTAGATGAGATCAATACTCTCGCTCGGTAGTTGGCGCATCACGTGCAAATTATCGCCAAAGAACAGTCGATTGGCACCGGTGGGGAACAAGTCGCGCAGCTTGCGGTTCTTGTCGTTTTCTGCGAGAAACTTGTCGCTGTGCCCAAACTCAAAGCGTTGCACTTCTTGAAAAGGCAAACGAATAGTTGGGTAGGCATGCTGGAACTTGGTGACTTTGACTTCACGCGGTCGCGTCTCCACTTCCCAGCCCAGCGGCGCTTCATCGACAGGAATCGCACCGAAACGGGCCGGCAGCTTGAAATGCTCTTTTTGTTCGGGAATGCTAACATCGTCGGGCGCGGGCGGCTCGATGAAGGCGATTTCCGGTTTGGCTGGCAAAGGTGCCTTTTTAAGCGGCTGCTTATTGACGAGAGCTTCAGCATCAAATGCTGCCGCGATGTTGGTCTTGCGAGGCATAGGCAATAGTAGATCACCTATTATGCCATTACGAGTCTTGTGAGTTGAAATGGAGGTGGTTGAAATCAGGTGGGAAAAGCAGTCCCCGATTTACTACTGCAAACATATCCGTTAAGCGCCGAGGATACGTATTAATCTTGCTGAAAAGTCAAGATTGATTAATGAAAGGGAAATGGCGGGAAGGTTTTGTGAGCATTGCCTTACACAGAATGAAGCCAAACATTAAAGTGACGTCGGACTTGGGTTCCATAAGCGTGAGGTCTTCAGCATCAAAAGCGCAAGTTCGACATGACGTGGCAGCGACGGTTTTTGCGTTTGGATGATGAATTTCCCAAACGTTTTTAGGCTCGAGTTCGACGTTTCTGCCTATTTGAAACCCAAGCTTGATTTTTCTCTAAAAGCTATTTAGCTTACTTGTGGGAGGAGAAAACAGTGCAAGTCCCTTATCACAAACAGAATCGCGATTACACCTGCGGGCCTGCCTGCTTACGCATGGTGCTGGAGTATTATGACAGCTATCAAGACGAAATTTCGATCACTAAACTATGCGGAACGACGATTGCCGGAACGAGCCTTTCCGAAATCGCCAATGCCGCAGATGGATTCGGATTACAAGCTACGTGGAAGACAAGCGCAACTTTGAAGGATCTAAAAAGCGCCATCAAACAAGCTCGACCAGTAATCGCCATGGTCGATGCGCGCATTTTGCACGGGCTTGAAATCCCCATACCAGCAGGTCACATGATTGTCATCTTCGCGATCGAGAAAAACAAAATTCGTTTTCACGACCCGCAATTGGGGCATGATCAGCAAGTTTCCATTAGTAACTTTTCAGCTTCTTGGCAGAACATGAGAAACGGCATGGTGATGATATGGCAAAAAAGCAACCCCTAAAAAGAGCTCAGGCCGTGGCTGCAGATTACTTGGCCGCTTATATCGGCGAAAAGGCGGCCACGGGTAAACCGCATTTCGATGAGGGAAGAAAAGTTTGGTCAATCCCGGTGATCTGCTATACTGCAAGAGGAATTTTCTTGGGTGGGAAAATCGAGCTGAACGAACGGTGTGAAATCGTTTATGCCCCATCGAAAAGTGAATTCACCAGAGTGGTCGAAGAACAGTTGAAGCGCTTGCCAGTCGTGGTCTATGCGGATGAAGCAGAGCTTGCAGCGAAAGGCTTTGAAGTGGCAAAGTTTACGTAAAATCGAACATAAAATTGAACTACAAAAGGCCATCGAGGTTTTTCAATCGATAAAATCAACTAACGGCTCTCAAAGCTTTTTTAGCCACTTCAATCCCCGGCAAACAACGGCCTACCCGCAAACGCCTGCGCCAGCAATCCGAAGCAAACGCCCGCATAAATCATCGCGAAGAGCACCGTGAAGAGCGTCGCGTGCGCGCCGAAAAATTTCAGCCGCTCGCGATATTTGAAGAGCAGCCAACCGGCGAGCGGAATGAACTGCAGCGCGTGCAATCCGAGCGCATGCGCGATGCGCAAATCGCCGCCAACTGTGCTCCAATTTACCAACGGCAAGCCGGGGCCGCCGTCCGCCACGCCGACGCTGTGCGCCATGCGATTGATCATCAATTGGCCCTGAAGTGCAAACACCAAGAACAGCAAAAGGCCCAAACGAATGCCCCACAAATACGAGGCCGGTATCTCCGGCTTCTTGATCGCAAACAATGCTAGCGCCCACAGATCGAACAGCAGATTGAGGTAAATCATCATGCCCATCATCGAGAACACGGTTGCATCATAGGAGGTCGAGAAATTGAAATGCGATTGCACCCCACGTGCGCCTTGGCTGTAAATGCACGCCATTTCGATGAACATGAAAACCGTTACGCCGATGCTGATGAGCTTGAAAGAACGCCGGCTGTCGCGCACGTAATGGAGAAACCACGCGAGCGTCCACACATAGGCCGCCACGGAAAAACAAAACTTCATAGGCTTGATCCATGTGTTGCTGCCCGTGACGGTGCGGCCATCGACAAGTGAGGCGAAGAGCGCAAAAAGAAATCCGGCAATCATCAGCCAACCAAAGGCGGCGAGCCACGGATTGCGACGATAAAGCTCACGCAAGTAGGTTTGCATTTCATTCTCCTAAAACAAATTGCTTTTTGAGCGCCGCGCGGAGGGCAAAATAAAGCAGCAGTCCGATCGGGCCGAAAAGAAACGTGAGCGCCAAGCATGGAATCACCAGCCAATGGCTGAGGCCAACCCGCTGCGCATCGCGCACTTCCCAACTGCCGATGAAGAGATCGAATGCGAGATAATGAATCCAACCCGCGAGCAGCATGGCGGGATTTTCGAAAAGCTGTTGGACTTGCGCGAGCGAGCCGAAGCCGCCCTCGGTTTTGCCAAACTCGGTGAGCACGAGATAAAGATACACGAGTCCTAATAGCGCGGGGATGATGACGGCAGTGATGACACGCGCGGTCCATTTCCAGCGCGGCAGAATGGCGAGCAGCAGCCAGCCGGGAAGGACCGCGGTGCTGCAGATGGAAAATAGAACTTTGTTCGACATGCTTCCTCCTCAGTTTGTGGGCAAGTCACCTTGCGATTTTATTTTAATGCTTTGACCTTTTCCACCAACCGCCGATACTCCGCCAACATCTCCGGTTTCTCCAAAGCCTCGGCAAATTGCGCGAGCCAATCTTCGATGTAAGCTTCGTCGAGCTTGCCGCGTTGGGCGATCACCAGAGCTTCAACGTCCGGCCAATCTTTTCCACGACCCTTTCAATCCCAATAGGAAAATATACACGATTTTTACAAAAAATCAAACCTGAGTGTGAAAGAAGTTCAGGAACAAATCAAAAAGCTGTTAACAAGCAGATTGAGTTTTGATCAGCCAAACTCGTACTTGACAATAGTCTCTAGAAGTAATAATATTACGCTGATTCGACCAAGGAGATCATTTTGAAAATCACCGGCCTGATTTGGTTTCATGAAATTGTTGACAAGTTGTACAGCAAGCATCGTGTCGAAAAAGCCGAGGTCAGGGAAGCCCTGGATCGCAAGCCGCATTTTCAATTTGTTGAAAGAGGGCATCACGAGGGCGAAAATGTTTACGCAGCACTTGGGCGAACCGAAGCCGGGCGTTATTTGACCGTTTTCTTCGTACACAAACTTGATGGCCGTGCCTTGATTATTTCCGCACGCGACATGACAAAAACCGAACGGAAAAAGTATGAGCGCAAATAAAAGTTCAATTTCGCAGGCAAGCTCTTACACCGCTATGGGTGAGTTTTGGGATACGCACGACTTGGGAGATTATTGGGATAAAACTTCACCTGCTGAATTCGAGGTCGATATTCAATCCGAAGTTCAATTTTATGCTTTGGATCATACTTTGTCCACTAAAGTAACCGAGGTTGCGCGGCAACGCGGTATTTCGCCAGAAACATTGCTGAATCTGTGGGTACAAGAAAAGCTAAAAGAACGCCCGCTTCATTCTTGATCCCAATGTTTCAGCTATCGCGTGGCATGATAAAGAAGCCTGGCATCTGAGAAGTGCAAATCGCAGCATTCACCAATGCCGGCTTCGTTCGTAACTCTACTCCGCAATTTATTTCCCCTCAAACAATCGCATACCACCTGTCGGGCTTTGATTGACATTTTCGTTCCGCAATGCTATTCTTGTGCATTCCCTGATAAAACGCATTATTGAGGATGCAAACATGTCGGACTCCACCCTTCACCTCCTGCACAAATTAATCGCCACCAATTCCATCAACCCCACGCTCGCGCCGGGCGCGCCGGGGGAAGCGGCAATCGCGCAAGTGATCGCCGGGGAAATGCGCGCGATTGGAATGAAAGTCGAAATCGAAGAAGCCGCGCCGGGGCGGCCGAACGTCGTTGGCATTTTAGAAGGAAAAGTTCCGGGGCGATCTTTGTTGTTCTGCGGCCACATAGATACTGTTGGTGTCACCGGCATGAAAGCGCCATTCGATCCGATTGAAAAAGACGGCAAGCTTTACGGTCGTGGCTCGCAAGATATGAAAGGCGGGGTCGCAGCCATGATCGGCGCGGCGCGCAAGCTGGCGGAGACCGGCGGATTGCCCGCCGGGCGATTAATCATTGCCGCAGTTGCAGATGAAGAATACGCCAGTCTCGGCGCACAGGCCCTGGTGAAAAAGTGGCAAGCAGATGCCGCGGTCGTCACCGAGCCGACAGATTTGCTCATCGGCATTGGCCACAAAGGTTTTGTGTGGATTGAAATCGAGGTGAAAGGCCGGGCCGCGCATGGCAGCCGCCCGGGTGAAGGCCGTGATGCGATTTTCAGAATGGGCCGCGTGCTCGCGCGTTTGGAAAAATTAGATCGCGATTTGCAAAAAAAGCCCGCGCATGTTATTTTGGGAACAGGCTCGCTGCATGCCTCCATCATCAATGGCGGTCGCGAGCTGAGTGTTTATCCCGATTATTGCAGCTTGCAAATCGAAAGGCGCACCATCGGCGGCGAAAATGGCGCAACCGTTATGAAAGAAGTGGAGGAAATTTTAGAAACGCTGCGCGCAGAAGATTCTGAATTTGAAGCGAGCGCCAAGCTCATGTTCGAACGCTCTTCATATGAAATCTCCGCCGATCATGAATTGCCAAGTTTGTTAGGCCAAGCATTGCAACCTCTCGGCAAACCTGCGCCGCGCGGCGGATTGACGTTTTGGACCGACGCCGCAATTCTGGGTGAGGCCGGCATCCCCACGGTTATCTTCGGCCCTGGCGGCGCGGGCTTGCACAGCGTGGAAGAATATGTGAAGATCGATGAAGTAATGGCCTGCCGCGACGCGCTGGCCGGGCTGGCGCGCTTGTTTTGCGGTTAATCTTCCAAACTCGCTGCCACGTTCTAATGCCTCATCGACGCTCTGCGTCGACGGTCTGCTCTGATGATTAACAGCGCTTATGGACTTATACTCGATCACTCTTTCCGCTTCGTTCGTCACACTCGGCATTGCTGTTGCGGCTGTCGTGTTTGCTCATCTCCGTCGAGATCTCCTGGCATGGCGAGTAGTGGCCAAGGCTGGCGCTGCGCTCGCGCTCATGCTCGTGGTTTTTTCCGGAATCATTCATCTTCATGCCGGCCATCGCCCAGGTTCATCGACCGCACTTAATTTGGCCGGCTTTCTGGCTGAACATCCGGCCTTGTTCGTGGTTGCTACCGGGGCTCTGGTTATTTTTTGCGCGGCTCGATTCATGAAATCTTAACGACAGGCACTCTCGGGGTTTCCCGGCCGGTTGCCTCACGCCCTCTTCGCTGCCATCTGCCCCAGCGTAATCAGCGCACGCTCAATGCGCTCGCTCCACGGAAAGCCGCAATTCAAGCGGATGAAATTGCGATAATGCTGCTTGGGTGAAAACAGCGGGCCCGGCACGATGCTGATGTTCTTCTCCAGCGCCTGGTAATAAAGTTCAAGCGAATCCACGCTTTTCGGCAATTCCACCCACAACACATGCCCGCCTGTGGGCCGCGTCATCTTCGTGCCTTCGGGAAAATATTTGCAAATGGCTTGCGACATGAGCTGCACCTGGCTCGCATAAATTTTGCGCAAACGGCGCAAGTGGCGATCGTAACCGCCGTTGTGCAGCATTTCGGCAATGGTCATTTGCAACAGCGTGGCGGTGGAAATGGAGTTGGTCAATTTCAAACGCCGCACTTGCGCGACAAATTTTCCGGGCGCCGCATAGCCCACGCGGAAGCCGGGGGAAATCGTTTTGGAAAAAGAGGAGCACAACAAGACCATGCCGTGCTTGTCGAACGCTTTGACCGCTTTCGGGCGTTCCTGGCCGAAATGAAGATCGCCAAACACGTCGTCTTCAATCAGTGGAAGGCCTCGCCGGAACAACATTTCCACTAACGTTTTTTTATTTTTATCCGGCATGCAGCTTCCCAAAGGATTTTGAAAATTTGCCGAAACAAAGCATGCCGCAATTTTTTTCCGGCGCAAGACATTCTCCAGCGCCTCCAGGCTCATGCCCTCGCGCGGGTGCGTGGGAATTTCCTGCGCCTTCAGTTTCAAGCTTTCCAGGATTTGCAAGAGGCCCCAGTAAATCGGAGATTCCACCGCAACCGTATCGCCGGGCGCGGTCACGGCGCGCAGGCAAAGGTTCAAAGCTTCCGTGCAGCCGAAAGTGGTGACAATCTCCTCGCTGCTGAGATGGCAGCCCCAATCTAGCGAGCGCCGCGCGATTTGATGCCGCAAATCCTCGTTGCCTTGCGGGGTGTCATAAAGGTTGGTGGTAATCACCGAGCGCCGCGCGATGATGCCGAGAAGGCGGTTCAATTTATGGCTCGGCAATAATTCCGGGCTGCCGGTGGCGGCACCTAACGGAACATTGTCGAGATTTATCGCGGCTTCGTGAACTTCCGCCGCCAGCATGCTGACATCGACATTGCATGCGAAGAGTGGTGGCTTTGAAATGCGCGGCTCCGGCGGCAGCTCGCGCGGATGCAGGCGCACGTAATAGCCCGATTGCGGCCGCGCTTCGATCAAGCCGCGATCTTCCAACAACACGTAAGCCTGCAACACCGTGGACATGCTCACGCCCAATTTCAGGTTCAATTTGCGCACCGAAGGCACGCGCTCGCCCGGGCGAAACGTGCCTTTTTCAATAAGCCGGGCGAGGTCATCGGCCACTTGTTCATAGAGATGAAGTTTGATTGGCAAACTCATTTCTTTCATGCGAGTCGTCTCCATCACACCCTTTTCAAGGTTTTAAACCTTGAAAAGGGAAGTTTCTTGGCGCATTGACTCCGAGCTTTCGGAGTTCGTCCGAAAAGTAACTGGCCTGTCATCCAGAAGGGAACTTATGAAGCATCGAGTACAGTGCAAGTTCGTCACAAGATTCCTTCAAATGACCGGGGATTAGCGTATGTGTATTGCAAAAAGACCGCCAGCACAATTTTGCCCAATATAAAACTGTTACGGTCACAATTGCAAGTAACTGCATCTGTTTTGTTTTGAAATTTTGTGTAATTTAACGCATGAGCATGCAGCGACAAACAATAAAGTTTGAACGGGTGCAACCATCGTGAAATTTCTCTCGAATACAAAGTCACATAATTTCAGGAGCTGTCATTTCTCTGGAGGAATCAGATTGTGTGAAAACGTCATTGCGAGCGGAGCGAAGCAATCCCGGCACGTGCACGTTATTGGAGTTAGAGATTGCTTCGCTCCGCTCGCAATGACAAATTCGAGCGTTTTCACACAGTCTGAATCTTTTCAGCTTCAAGAACAGTGCAAGATTTTAAAAAAATTCTTCCAGAATGACATTTCCAAAAAAAGCGCCAATTCAGCATTATTGCAGCACGTGAATTGACCACCACCAGGGAGGTGACCCTTGAAGGATTCAGCCAGCAATTTGCAAATGCGCATACTCATCGCGTTCGCCGCGATCTATTTGATCTGGGGCTCGACCTATTTGGCGATCTGGTTTGCGATTGAAACGATTCCGCCCTTTTTGATGGCGGGCATGCGCTTCATTGCAGCCGGCGCTATACTTTATGCGTGGTCGCGCTGGCGCGGCGCGGAGAAACCGACTCCGGTGCAATGGCGCTCGGCGGTAGTGATCGGAGTCCTGCTTTTGCTGTTAGGCAACGGCGGCGTCACCTGGGCCGAGTTGTTCGTGCCTTCGGGCATTGCGGCATTGATGATTGCAACCACCCCGCTGTGGATCGTCTTGCTGGATTGGGTCTGGCACGGCGGCAATCGCCCCGGCCTGCGCACGGCGGCCGGCTTGCTGGCCGGCTTCATCGGCATACTGGTTTTAATCGGTCCGAACAACTTGTTGCAGGGCCAAGGCCTCAATCTTTGGGGCGTCGTGGCGCTGCTCGCCGCCAGTGTGGCGTGGGCCACCGGCTCGTTGTATTCGCGCCGCGCGCCGCTGCCGCAATCGCCTTTGCTCGCCACCGGTATGGAAATGTTATGCGGCGGCGGCATGCTGCTGCTGGCGGGAGTGCTCACCGGAGAAATCGGCAAATTTAATCTCGCGGCCATATCTTCGCGCTCGCTTTTTTCATTGATCTATCTCATCATTTTCGGTGCGGTCATCGGCTTCACCGCATTTGTCTGGCTGCTGCGCGTGACCACGCCGGCGCGTGTTTCCACTTATGCCTATGTCAATCCCGTGATTGCGATCTTTTTGGGCTGGATGCTTGCCGGCGAAAAATTAACCGGCCAAACTCTACTCGCCGCCGCGATCATTATTGCGGGAGTGATCTTGATCGTTACCAGCCCGGCGCCGCAGAAGCAACCCGTAGTTGCTCGTGAAGAAAAAATTCCCGGCGAGATGAGCACGGTTTGTTTGGAAGAAGCGTAATTTTGTGTGCAACGCAATTTTGAGATTCGCCCTAACATTTTAGGCTTGTCATTTGTAAGAACCTTTTTAAGCATTGAAACATTGAAACTGCCTCTGGCATTGGCCTCACCTCAATTTGAAACCGCAAGAAGCGGGTGGCGAAACTGAGGATAAAACCTTAAATTGAAGGCATCGCCCTCCGGCTTGTCATTCTGAAATTTTTTTTAAAAAAAATGAGGCAGCAGCCCCAAAAGGTTCTTTCAGAAATGACAATTGCAAGGACAGATACAAAGCACCAAAAAAATGTTGAGCCTGACCTATGAGCCTCGAAAACACTCTCGTACACGAAGAAACCCTCGACCCCAAAGATTGGGACGAGATGCGCGGCCTCGGCCGGCGCATGGTTGACGACATGATCACCTATTTGCAAACGCTACGGGAGCGCCCGGCGTGGCGTCCGATGCCGCAACAGGTGAAGGAACAGTTGCAACAGCCGTTGCCGTTGCAGCCGCAGGGCGTAGAAAAAGCCTATCAAGATTTTGTCGAAAACGTTCTGCCTTATCCGCACGGCAACATCCATCCGCGCTATTGGGGTTTTGTGAACGGCTCGGGCACGGTCTTCGGCATGCTCGCCGAAATGCTCGCGGCCACGGTGAATCCCAACGTCGGCGGCGCGGACCACAGCGCGATTTATGTCGAGCTGCAAGTATTGGACTGGTGCAAAAAAATGCTAGGCTATCCGGCTGAAGCCAGCGGCATTTTGGTGAGCGGCGGCTCAATGGCGAACTTGCTGGGCCTGGCCGTGGCGCGCAATGCGCAGGCCGGCTTCGATATTCGCACCGAAGGCGTGCGCGCCGCGCCCGGAGCGCTGCTGGTTTATGGTTCAACGGAAACGCACAGTTCCGTGCAAAAAGCGGTGGAGCTGTTGGGCCTGGGCAGCAAGGCCTTGCGCAAAATTCCGGTGGACCATCAATATCGCGTCGACTTTGCGCAATTGGAAGAAATGATTGCCGCCGATCGCGCCGCCGGCGGCCTCCCCATTTGCATTGTTGGCAATGCCGGCACCGTAAACACCGGCGCGATCGATCCGCTCGATAAGATCGCCGATCTTTGTGCACGCGAAAAGATTTGGTTTCATGTCGACGGCGCTTTCGGCGCGCTCGCTTATTTGGCGCCGGAAATGCGCAGATATTTATCCGGCATGGAACGCGCGGATTCGCTCGCCTTCGATCTGCACAAATGGATGTATCTGCCCTATGAAGCGGGCTGTGTCTTGATTAAAGATCGCGACGCGCACCAAAAAGCTTTCACCTTGATTCCGGAATATTTGGTGCAGCATGAGCGCGGCTTGAGCGGCGGGCCTTTATGGCTGGCGAATTACGGCGTGCAGCTTTCTCGCGGCTTTCGCGCGCTGAAAGTTTGGCTTTCTTTCAAAGAACACGGCCTCGATAAATATTCCCGTTTGATCCGCCAAAACATTGCGCAAGCGCGCTATCTCGCGCAGCTCGTAGAAAGCGACGTCCATCTCGAATTGCTCGCGCCGGCGCCGTTGAACGTCGTGTGCTTTCGTTTTGTTGCCAAGCAGCTCGACGAGGCGAAGCTCAATGATTTGAATCGCGAGATTTTAATGGAATTGCACGAGCGCGGCATTGCGGTGCCCACTTATACCATGCTCAAAGGCAAATACGCCATTCGCGCCGCCATCACCAATCATCGCAGCCGCCGGGAAGATTTTAAAGCCCTCGTGCGCGAGACGGTTAATTTAGGAAAAGAGCTTCAGCCGCGACTTATGAATTAAACTTTACACGGACAATAATGATGTCATTCAGAAGGAATCTTCCCACGCAATAACACCGCCTTCAATTTGAGCCTTGTGCACCGTGTTTGGGAAGATTCAGACTGTGTGAAAACGCTCGAATTTGTCATTGCGAGCGGAGCGAAGCAATCTCTAACTCCAATAACGTGCACGTGCCGGGATTGCTTCGCTCCACTCGCAATGACGTTTTCACACAGTCTGATTCTTACAGAATGACATCTCCGGGTAGAGTGCGGCTGACATTGTAGTAAAATAGTTACTCCGCAAATTCCAAAGTGAGGCGACAACATGCAAAAGGTCAACCTGCAAGAAAAATTCAGCCGGTTTCAAGAACACTGGAAACCAAAAATCGCCGGGGCATTGAACGGGCAATATGTCAAGCTCGTCAAGTTAAAAGGAGAATTTGTCTGGCATCATCACGAAGCTGAAGATGAGATGTTTCTCGTGGTGCAAGGCAGGTTATGTCTCAAATTGCGCGACCGCGACATTTGGCTGGAAGCGGGCGAATTTTTCATCGTGCCCAAAGGCGTGGAGCACAAGCCGGTGGCGGAAGAAGAGGTTCATGTAGTATTGTTTGAACCCGCTTCCACCCTCAACACCGGCGATCAACGCAATGAGAGAACGGTTGAAAAGTTGGATTGGATATGAATCTTTTTTCACGTTTTACGCATTGCGTTTTATTGATTCGTAATGCGTAATGCGTAAAACGTAATGCGTAAAAATCGCTTTCCAAGAATCAATGAGGAGACCCACCATGTCCGATCTGCGCTATCCCCTCGGTCCGTTCAAAACGGAAGAAAACCTCACGCCGCAGCGGCGCAAAGAATTAATCGAACTAATTGCCCAAATGCCGGCAAGCATGCGCGCCGCGGTAAAAGGATTGAAAGACACCCAGCTCGACACGCCTTATCGTCCCGGCGGTTGGACAGTGCGGCAAGTTGTCCATCACGTTCCCGACAGCCATCTCAACGCTTACACGCGCCTCAAGCTGGCCTTGACCGAGAATCAACCGACGATCAAGCTTTACGAGGAAAAACTTTGGGCCGAGCTGCCGGAAGCGCGCACTGCGCCGGTTGATTTATCACTGCAGCTCTTGGAAGCTTTGCATCGCCGCTGGGTGTTGCAATGGCAGGCGATGCAGCCGGAAGATTTCGCACGGGCATTCAATCACCCCGAACATGGCTTGCGCACGCTGGATTGGCTGTTGTGCTTGTATGCCTGGCATGGCCGCCATCATGTGGCGCATATCACTTCATTGCGCGAGCGCATGGGGTGGGATTGAGGCCGTAACCAGAGTTTAATACCTGATTTTGTTCGTGAAGTAACAACCTCGCTGTCATGCTGAAAGGATCTTTTTAAGCGATGAGCACAGTGCTTAAAAAGATCCTTCCAGCATGACATCTTACTTGGAAGGTAGTAATCAGTAGTCAAAGTGAGTCGAATGCGATGGAGGCAATCCGCGTGAGTTCATTCCTCTATAATATAGCTCAGGTAAATATCGCACGCATGCGTGCGCCCTTGGAAGATGCGATGATGGCGGGCTTTGTGTCGCTATTGGATGAAATCAATGCTCTCGCCGATCGCAGCCCAGGGTTCGTGTGGCGGCTGCAAACCGAATCCGGCAACGCGACTTATCTTCGCCCATACGAAGACGAGCGCATTTTATTTAATCTTTCAGTATGGCAATCTCTTGAGCAACTGAAAGATTACGTTTATCGGAGCGCCCACGGGGCGGTGCTGCGGCAAAGACACGAATGGTTCGAAAAATTTGACGGCATGTATATGGCGCTGTGGTGGATAAAAGCCGGGCATATTCCAACCGTTGATGAAGCCAAACAACGGCTCGAATATCTGCGCAAACATGGCGCCAGCGCGCAGGCCTTTACTTTCAAACAATCATTCCCGCCGATCAATGAAACGGACGCAACCTCGTTGTTCGCACCGCGCACGCAGCTTGCAGCAACTTAGGATTCAAAACTATGAGCCATGAAAGAGATTATATTCTCGGCACGCATGATGATGAAATCGCGCGCCTGGGTTTGCAACATCGCGTTTGGAGGCCGCGCGTTTCTGATGCTTGGCGGCGCGCCGGATTTACTCTCGGTCAGACGCTGCTTGATGTCGGGTGCGGGCCGGGCCACGGCACGATCGATTTGGCGGAGTTGGTCGGGCCTCTGGGAAAAATCATTGCCGTCGATAGATCCCAGCGCTTTCTCGATTACTTGGAAACGACCCGTCGGCAGCGCGGGCTCGACCATATCACCACGTTCGAGCTTGAACTGGATGCAGATGAATTGCCGGTGAAGGGAGCAGATGGCGCTTGGTGCAGGTGGATCTTTGCCTTTCTGAAGCAGCCGCGCGATCTTCTCGCGCGTATAGGCCGGGCCTTGCGTCCCGGCGGCGTGCTTGTCGCTTATGAATACTTGGACTATTCCACTTGGCGAATTGCGCCCCGGTCTCCGGCTCATGAAGAATTTGTGCGCGTGGTGATGGAAAGTTGGCGCGCCGATGGCGGCGAGCCGGACATCGGCCTGGATCTGCCACGCTGGCTCGAAGAGCTTGGATTCGAAACGAAAACTTTACAGCCGATTATCAATATTGTGCCCGCTTCAAACTATGTGTGGCAATGGCCCAAGGCGTTTATCGAAGTGGGCCTGCGCCGGCTGGTCGAGCTCGGGCGTTTCACCGGCGATCGTGCCCGGAAAATTTCGGAAGCGTTTGTCGCCGCCGAGGCGGCGTCGCATACGCTCATGATTACACCGGCGATGCTTGAGATCATTGCCGTTCGAAAATGAGGAAGCAAGATCATGTATTAAATTTTACGCATTACGTTTTACGCATCACGTATTGTGTAAAACGTAATACGTAAGTCATCCGTATCAGGAGATTTCCTTATGTTCGATAGCTCGACTCTCGCGTTGTTCATGGGCGCGACTTCGGTGTTTCTGCTTACGCCGGGCCCGGCAGTGTTTTACATCGTCGCGCGCAGCATCGATCAAGGCCGCACGGCGGGGATCGTTTCGACGCTGGGAATAAATACCGGCACGCTCTTGCATGTTGCCGCTGCCGCATTTGGCATTTCAGCCGTGCTCATGTCTTCGGCCCTGGCTTTTAATCTCGTCAAATATCTGGGCGCGGCTTATTTGATTTATCTCGGCATGCGCAAATTGCTCGTGCGTGAGGAAGAACAAATGGCGGAAGCGCGGCCGCCACAGAAACTCTCACGGATCTTTTCTCAAGGGGTGTTTGTGAACATTCTAAATCCGAAAACAGCGTTGTTCTTTTTCGCTTTTTTGCCGCAATTCGTCGATCCTTCCCGCGGCAGCGTGGTGGTGCAAATTCTGCTCTTGGGCGGCATGTTCGTGGTCATGGCTTTTTTGAGCGACAGCCTTTATGCGATGTTAGCCGGAACGTTAGGGCAATGGCTCAGAGGCAATATACGTTTTCTGCGTTTGCAACGATATTTCACGGGAAGCGCCTATATTGCGCTGGGCCTCGGCGCGGCATTCGTCGGTTCAGACAAAAGTAAATGATCAAGTTTTGTATGAATTTCTGAAAAGACACTAATGAAATTTCATCTCGACCAAGCCTTGCCGATTTTGCAGCGCACGCCGGCAACTTTGAACACGTTGCTGCGCGGGCTGTCCGAAGAATGGCTGCACAACAACGAAGGCGGCGAAAGCTGGAGCCCGCACGCCGTCGTTGGCCATCTCATTCACGGCGAGGAAACGGATTGGATTCCACGCGCGAAAATCATTCTCGAGCACGGCGAGTCCAAACCCTTCGCGTCTTTCGACCGCTTTGCCATGTTTGAAAAATTCAAAAACAAAACAATAGTTGAATTGCTCGACTTGTTTGCCGTGCGGCGAGAGGAAAGCCTCACAGCGCTCGCACAGTTGCAAATCACCTCCGAAAAATTGCAACAGCGCGGCACGCACCCCGAATTGGGCCCGGTTACGCTGCGGCAATTACTTGCAACGTGGGTGCTGCACGATCTCAGCCATCTCGCGCAAATCGCGCGCGTGATGTCCAAGCAATATGCCGAGGCCGTGGGTCCATGGCAAGTTTATTTTCCGATTTTGAGCCGTTGAAACCTGCAACCCCTGGCCAACGAGCTTTGCTTCCTTATCCAAAATCTCTCCCGCCTGGTTTCCGTCTTAATTGGTGCATGCGTGTTTCGATAAGCGCGCCGATTTGGTCGTGCTTCGCGCCAATCCACTTGACAATATCAAAAATTCACAGAACATTGAGCTGGTCATCAAAGCAGGAAAGATTCTTGATCCCCGCCTGCTGCTTGACACGAATGATTAGCATAGCGTGAATTCGTTTTGTTCCGTGCAAATGAGGAAGTCATTATGCGCTTGATCCGTGATTCTATTCTGCGATTAGCCTTAAATGCGCAGTTGCAAGCTGGACAAACTAAAGTTTGTCACTCCGAGGTTTTTTGGAAGAAGAATTTTCATGGTTTCATCTCTTCGGCAATTTTCGTATGCGCTTTGCTCCTGTTTCTTCCCCTGCTTTTGCGGGCGCAGACCATGACCATCGAAGAGTACGAACCCAAATCAACTTTAGTCGTGCCGCAGCAGTTGGTCACGCGCGCGAAATATCCATTCATTGACGTGCACAATCATCAAGCAGAAAACATGTCGGCCGGTGCGGTGGATACGTTGGTGCAGGGAATGGACAAGCTCAACATGCGCGTGTTGGTGAATCTCAGCGGCGGTACGGGCGAAACGCTCGAACAAATCGTGAAGAATATGGCCGGGCGCTATCCTGATCGCTTCATCATCTTCTGCAACTTGAGTTTTGACGACGTCGATGATCCGGACTATGGCCGCAAAGCGGCTGCGCGTTTGGAGCAGGATTACAAAAACGGCGCACGCGGCTTGAAAATTTTCAAGAATCTCGGCCTGACTTTGAATGACAAAAACAATCAGCGTATTCCCACGGACGATCCGCGCTTCGATCCGGTCTGGGCCAAATGCGGGGAATTAGGCATTCCGGTTTTGATTCATACCGGCGAACCGCGCTCTTTTTTCGGCCCCATCGATCGCTTCAATGAACGCTGGCTGGAGCTCAAGCAATTTCCCGATCGCGCGCGGCCGCCGGAGAGATTTCCCTCGTGGGAACAAGTGATGGGCGAGCAGCATAACGTCTTCGGCAAGCATCCCAAAACGATTTTCATCAACGCCCATCTGGGCTGGCTCGGCGGCGATCTGGCGAGATTGGGCGCGTTGATGGAAAAATATCCCAACATGTACACCGAGCTCGGCGCGGTGATCGCAGAAATTGGCCGGCAGCCGCGTTTCGCGCGCGACTGGTTTATCAAGCATCAAGATCGTATCATGATGGGCAAAGACATTTGGGCGCCTTCCGAGTATTATGTCTATTTCCGCGTTTTGGAAAGCGCGGATGAATACTTCGACTATTATCGCAAACGCCACGCGTTCTGGAAAATGTACGGCCTCGATTTGCCCGACGAAGTTTTGAAAAAGGTTTATTATGAAAACGCTTTGCGCATTTTTCCCGGTGTTGATAAAAGCGCATTTCCGAAATAGTATAGAATTCTCGAGCAAATATGAAGGCAAAATAATTATGGGCAAAATTATTTGTTTCGGAATAGCATTATTGCTTGTCTTTTCGACAGCATTATCATTCGCACAAACCGCTTCAGCCACGCAAGTGGTCTTGCTCGGTACGGGCACACCGAATGCCGATCCCGATCGTTCCGGTCCTTCTGTTGCGATCGTGGTGAATGACACGCCGTATCTCGTCGATTTCGGCCCGGGCGTGGTGCGGCGTGCGGCCGCGGCCCAGCGCAAAGGCATTAACGGATTGGAAGCCAAAAATCTCAAAATCGCTTTTGCCACGCATCTTCATTCGGATCACACGGCGGGTTATCCTGATTTAATTTTTACGCCCTGGGTTTTGGAAAGAGAAGCACCGCTGGAAGTGTACGGGCCTTCGGGCTTGAAAAACATGACGAAACACATTCTGCAAGCTTATGCAGAAGACCTCGACATTCGCCTCAACGGTTTGGAGCCGGCCAATGAAACGGGTTGCAAAGTTCGCGCACATGAAATCAAACCCGGTGTGATTTATCAAGATCAAAACGTAAAGGTCAAAGCTTTTCTCGTGAATCACGGTTCTTGGAAGCAAGCGTTCGGCTATCGTTTTGAAACTTCCGATCGCGTGATCGTGATTTCCGGCGATTGCACGCCGAGTCCCGCTTTGATTGAAAACAGCAAAGGCTGCGACGTTTTGATTCACGAAGTTTATTCCACCACGGGCTTTGCCAAGCGCCCGGCGGTATGGCAAAAGTATCATTCTAATTTTCATACTTCTTCACAGCAGTTGGCAGAAATCGCGAAGCAAGCGCAGCCGAAATTGTTGGTGCTCTATCATCAATTATTTTGGGGAATAACAGATGAGGAATTGGAGCGTGAGATCCGGGAGTTTTATGATGGCAAAGTGGTTTCCGGGCGCGATCTGGACGTGTATTGATTATAGTTGTTGTTGCACTATCAAGCCGCGCCGGGCACGCCAAATGTCACTCGGGAAGAATCCTGTTCAGCATTGAGTAAAATGCCATAATTCAGAGTAGTCCCCGTGCTGAAAAAGATTCAGACTGTGTGAAAACGTCATTGCGAGCGCAGCGAAGCAATCCCGGTGCGTGCACGTATTGGAGTTGGAGATTGCTTCGCTGCGCTCGCAATGACAAATTCGAGTGTTTTCACACAGCCTGATTCTTCCAAATGACAGCGCTAGGGGTTTAATTTCAACCGGCTAACCTCTCACAGCATTACGTTTTACGAATACCCTCACTTTGTCAACATCATTCGCTTCGTCAGGGTTTCCCCGTTGGTTTGCAAACGCGCGAGATACACGCCGCTGGGCAAACCGGTGGCCGCCCAAGAAATATTGTGCCCGCCAGCCGGCCACAACCCGCTCACGAGCGTCGCAATCTTTTGCCCGGTGAGATTGTGAATATCAAGTTGAATGAAAGCAGACTTTTCCAAATTGAAAACAATTGTAGTCGCCGGATTGAAGGGATTGGGATAGTTTTGCAATAGCGTAAAATTTGTGGGCGTCGGCATATCCTCAACCGAAGTGGGCATGCTCGTGACCTTCACGTCGTCAAAATACGTAACGCTGTCAATGGGCGTGTCAAAACCGACGAAACAGTAACTGCCGATGGTGCCGCTGCCCGATTCCGTGTCCGTGAGGGGCGAGCCGGGCAGGAGTTGGTCATCAAAATAAGCATTGATTTGTGAGCCGGAAAATTCCAGGGTGAGCTTGTGCCAGCCGGAGACGCCGGGAATGCCGCCGGGAATCTCTGCCTCGGTCCAGTTTCGAATGGTGGCCAGCGCGGTCATGGGGCCGGTAAACTTTTGCAGGCGCAAACGATTGTTGCTGTCGAAATCAGCGGCCAGCACGTAACCTTTGGTGCTTTGTGCGGTCTGCGCAAAGCGGCCCATGATGCCGTTGTTCGTTCCCGAGCTGGCGCTGCCATTGCGGCGAATGAGAATTTGCGCTTCCACGCGGTAATCTTGTGGCGGTGAGCTGATGACTTGAATCATGCCAAGATTGATCGGCTGCGCTTGGCCTTTAACGTAACCTACAGTTTGATCTCCGCTGGGATTGCCGCTCAAAGTCGCGGTACGCATTTGTGAGATGCCGTCTGCCGTTGTCCAAGCCAACTCCGCATTGCCGTTGAGAAAGCGCTCCTGCAAAATCGTTGATTGCGCCAGCAATGAGCCGGCGAAAATCAACACACTCAAGGCGAAAAAAATTTTCATATCAAACTTCATCTCAGAATCCTTTCTTTTAGTTTGGAATATCGAAACATCCTTGCAACGTTTATTCAAAACTCGTACTGCCATTGCCTTGATAAACAAACTTGAACGTGTAATAGCCGCTGTCCAATTGCAAAGGAAGTGAAGGCGGCTGGCCGTTGCTGTAATAGCTGAGAATTTTCATTTTGGCATATTTTTCATCGGCGGTGCGAAAAATGAATACGCGATCGTCTCTTGCCAAAATCCAATGATTGGGATCGGCGGTGTAATGATACCAGCCGCCGCCGCTGCCGGTAGGGATGGCGTAGCCGTTGCCCAAAGTATCATCAACGGCAAATACCGTGCTGGCCGGCGCTTCTTTTATGTCTTCCAAATTGACGCCGGTGAGCATGGTCACGCCGCCTTTGCCGGGGCCGCTGGTGCCGCCATTTATTTTGATCGTCGTGCGGAAAAATGCGAGGTCCCATTCTTGTGCAGAAACTGCCACAGAAGCGGGAACCGTGTCGGCTTTGGCGAAACTAAAATAGACCCAGCCATTGTTCGTGCTGCCGGTGGTGAATTGCCTGGTTGCAAGCGTGGAAGTATCGGGCGGCGCGGGTGGATCGACGAGGTTTTCCGCTTCGCAACCGAATAATGCGATTCCAACCAAAAACAGGAATCGTTTTAATATGAGCATGGATTAACTCCGTGTTAGATATTTCAAGTGGTCACCCTCCCGGTCTCCCGGTCTCCCGGTCTCCCCATCACCCACTCTCCCCATCAGTTCTTCTTTTCCCAATCCAAACTTAATCTCACATAAAGCGCCCGGCCGGGTGCGCCGGCCAAGCTTCTTTCATCGACATCATTCAGCAAATTTTCCGCGCCGAGGGCAAGCTCAAAAGCCCTGGCAAAGGGATAGGCCGCGTGCAAGTTTACCAACGCATACGGCGCCGCATATTCACTCGCGTCATCGAGTATGCCGTTGCCGTCTAAATCAAACAGGCCATATTTGCCGCGCAGGATGGTGCGCAAATTAAAAACGAAACCGTTTTGCCTTTTGTAAGTCACGCGCGCGGTGCCGGAATTGCGCGAGCGGTTGAATAGGCCGCCATATTCTTCCGGCAAAACCGGGCGAATGCGGCCCGAGCTGCCGCGCTTGTTGATCTCGTTGTTTTCGAGCCGGGCAATCACGTCTTTATCTTTGGCGGTGACGTATTGATAGCCCAGGGCCAGCTCGATATTTTTGCCCATGTCGAATTGCACTTCGCTTTCAACGCCTTGCGTGAAAACACGCTTTAAATTAAAATAAGAATAAACGAACTGGCCGTTGGTTTTGCGCGCGATGGGCTGCGCCTCAATCAAGTCTTGCACATCGTTGCGAAACAGATTGGCATGCAGCCGCAAAAACGCCACCGGTTGGGCGTCTGCGGAAAAATTGAATGCCAGTGAAGTTTCGGGATTCAACGCGGCAAGCGTGGCGGGATTGACCAGCACTTCACTAATTTCGCCGCGCGTGATCAGTTCTTGCGTGCCCGGCGCCGCGCCGGTGGCGCCGAAAACGCTATAGCCCACCTGGGGATTGGTGAAATCGAGATAAAGCTGGCTGAAAGTGGGCGCTTTGAAACCGCCGCCAAAACTCACGCGCATTTGATAATTTTCGCGCGGCTTGAACAACGCCGCGAACTTGGGGCTGAGGTGCACATCGTAATCGCTGTGCGCATCCACGCGACCGCTGGCAACGACATCGAACAACCGGTGCGGCAGCCATTCGTATTGCGCGAAGGCGGCATAATTTTGCGTATGTTTTTTGCCATGCGCAATGCGATCGGCTTTCAGCGTTTCGAAAACAACGCCGCTGCCGAGCTTCACATAATGTTGGGAGGAAAGCAGAATGTCGAGCTGCGTTTCAGCTTGACGATAGGTTTGAACATAGCGGCTGAAATCAAAGAGCTGGCTGCCGTCCTGTGCTTCCAGCTCGTTGTCAACCGTATAGCGCGAAACATAAAGCTTGCTATTCAATTTGAGCGCAGAAGAAAGCTGCCAATCCAACACCGGCGCCATATTCCAATCCGTCAATTGCGTGCGATCGTCGCTGCCGATGACGGCATTAGCGACGCTCAACCCTACACGATTGCGCAGCTTTTCGTGAAACCAGCGGCTGTTGAGCGTGAGTTCGGCGCGTTCGTTCAGCTTCCAATATAATTTGGTGCTGAGGGTGCGATCGGTAAATTCCGGGCCGGTCCAAGAAATCGTTTCAGGAGCCAGGTCGAAATGATCGCGGCGATTTTGATTGAAATAGAAATAGCCGCCCAGGCCGTTGCGCCGCATTTCGAGATGGGCGGAAATCTCGCGGCTGTTCAATTCACCCAACTTGCCGGACAGCCCAAGCGCAAGCGGCGCGCGCGGCGTGCGCGTGATCAAATTGATCACGCCCGCCAAAGCTTCACTGCCATATAAAGAAGAAGTCGGACCTTTGACGATTTCCACGCGCTCGAGATTGCCCACGGCGAAACGCTTGAGCTCCAACGTGCCGGCCGTGCGGCCAATCATAGGCGAGCCGTCGAGCAGAATCAAAGTATAATCCGGATCGAAGCCTTGCACTTGCACACCGTTGCCGGAAAAATCCTGGACGATATTCAAGCCGGGTTGTTCCGCCAGCGCCTCGCGCAAATCGGTCCAGCCGGCGTTTTTGATATCGCGATGAGAAATCACACGTGTGGCAACGGGCGCCTCGTCCGGCGCTTTTTCATTGCGCGTGCCGGTGACCACCACGGCGGGAAAATCCAGCGCCGCCGGCGCGAGCTCGAAAGCAAGAATCGGTTGTTGTTCGGGAGAAACTTCGAGGCGGCGTTGTTGCGTTTCATAGCCCAGACAGCGCGCTTCGATGATGTATGCGCCGCTTTGCAAGCGCAGCACAAACAAACCATCGCTGTTCGTGCGCGCACCTTGCAAACTGCCGTTGACTAAAACATACGCGCCCAAAAGCGGCGCGCCGGTTTGCTTGTCGGTAACTTTGCCGCGAATATTGAGGGCTTTTTCATTTTCTTCCGCGCCTAGCATCGCCATGCGGAATAGGAATACTAGTGTGATCGTAATGCCTGACGTGAGCTTAAAACTCAGCATGTTTTCTCCGTAGCGGTAATGGCTCACGGGCGTAGCGCAGTCAGGATGACTGCGCTACGTTTGAGATACTACCCGTATCGAATCGCTCTTCTTGGCTTACAAAAGACATGCCTGGCGCCGGCATGAAAATGAAAAAAACAAAAACAGCAAGAGCACGGCAGACGAGCTATTGGAAAGATTTGATTTGCAGGCTTTTTTTCGCGAAGCGATGATGATAAAAAAAGTTCCCGCTGCGTTTAAAAAACGAAAACCGTTTCAGAATGAAAAAACACATTCCACACTGAAATCCCAATCACCTTGAAAGTTTTCAAGTTTGAGAAATGGAATTGCAATTTTGAAACTCATTCTTCTTCAGGCTCTGCAATGACCGGGGAAGCAGATATGTGTTTCACTTTTTGGTAATGGCCGGCGCGGAGGAGATAGAGGCCCAAGGCAACAAGAAGAAATGCGATAGCAGCTTGCAGCACGAGGAAGCCGCCGATTTTGAGCCAGGCAAAAACCGGATGCACGAAGCGAACGAGCCAGCCCGCAGCTTCGAAGCCGAGCGCGGAAATGAATGTGGCCACGATCATTCCGGTTTTCAAGCGCGAGGCGAGCGGCACGAAAATCAGCAAATGCGTAAGCAGGAGAAGCACCACGGCCATCATGGGCAGGTGCATGTGCGTCACTTCGAGCATCGTTAGATAAGTGCGCGGCAGGCGATAGTCCGCTTCAGAGCCGAGATAAAATGCCGCCACAGACTGCGGGGCGAGGCTCATTTCCGCGAAATAAAGCGCGAAATTGCTGATCCAAAACGCGAGCAACAAAAATAGCGTGAACAGCAACGTCAGGCGCATCAGCGGTTGATGTTGAAAGCCGCCGTTTTGCATGTATTTCACGGCTGCGGCTCCTTGGGCACGGCGACGATAAAAATCGCGAGCAGGCGGCGCGCTGCCAGCGTGAGCGCGTTCACGCTCAAGGTCGCGCCCGAGAGGTGATGAATGTCGCGCCGCGGCCACAGGCCGTCCCTCAAAAATTTGCCGCGAAACAGGTTGAACCAGCGCGGCGCAGGCAAATAATCTTGCGGCTCATAAAATGAAAGAATCGTCACCGCGCGCAGCGAGCTGTCGGGATTGATGACGGCCATGATTGTGGCGGGCTTGGTGCGCACGATGGTGGTTTCGAAGAAAGCATAACCGGCGGCCTTGCCCGCATGCGTGGCGCGATAATAAATCACGAGCTGTGATTCGAGCTTGGCGCGGCCGCGTTTTTGAATTTCATCCACTTGCGCTGCAGAGAGAAACAGCGTTTGGCGGTCGATGGTTTCGCCGTTCGGAAAAGCCGCGCGCAGCGCCTGCTCCTGCGTCATAAACGCTTGCGCGTGCGCAGCGCCGAAACTGCTCATGAAGATCAGCACGGCGAGTGAGAGTTGTGGGAGGTTTCGAGGCATGATTAGAACAGATAATTCACCGCCAAGTTGAATTGATTGACACCGGTGTTCGCCTCGTTCTTGCGATTGAGGTAATCGGCTTTGAACGCGACGTTGGGATGCGGCTTGTAACTGAGGCCATAGGTGATATTGGTACGCGCTCTGGAAAGATCGAGGCTGAAGCCGGCCGGCACTTCCTTTTGCGTGTTCAGTTTTTCATACTGCACGAAGGGATAAACGGCGGCTTGAGAATTCGGTTTGATCAATGCGAGAACGTTGTAGCCGGCGGTAATATAAAAACCGTCCTGCGTTTCGCCGACGGATTTGTTGCCCGTCAGTTTCAAAAAGCTGTTGAGCGAATCGGCGTCGCCAAGGGTTGAGCGGGCATACAACGCGCGCGCTTCGAGGCCGCGATAGGAAAACAGCGCGTGCACGGAAACCAAATTCACGCGCGCATTGAGGTCGCCGCCGGCCGCGTCAACCAAGTTTTGGCCGGTGTTTCCGCTGAAGAATGAAGCACCGAAATTTACGCCCGGAATGCCGGCATAATCCACGCGCCCGGTCAACGCAAAATCTTCCGCAATCGCCCGTGCGCCAAACTGCCGGCCACTGCGAATGCCGCTGGAAGAAAACTTGGAAGCGTTCAAGCTTTCAATCACATAAAGCTTGTAGCCCAAACCGCCACCAGTCGCACCCAATATGCCGGCGCCATTCGCGCGCCAAGTGGAGGGAATAATTTGTGATTCGGTTTCCGGCCGCAGCGCGCCGAAGTAAGTCGGCGGCTCGTGCAGCTCGTTGATAATGCCGACTGGCGTGAGCAACATACCCGCGCGAACATTCAGCGCCGGCGCGAGCATGGCTTCGAGATAACCAAATTCCACGGAGACTTCGCCCGGCCGGCCCGAACCCGTGCTGGCGTGCTCAAACTCGATTTCGGCATTGAATAGCAAGCGTTCGTTGAAACGAAAGCCGGTGTAAACAATCAAGCGCAAAAAATCAATTTCATTGGTTCTGCCCGAGAGCACGCCGGCATCCGTCTCCTGTGAAAAATCCTGATAAGTAACCTCGCCATAGCCCGCCAAAGACACACCGGTTTTTTTAAGATGATAAACTTGCGAGGCCGCCGGCCCCAGGCCGTATTTGCTTTCATACTTGCGCTCTGCCACTTCTCCCAGCCTGGCTTTTTCGATTTCTTGCGTGAGAATATCGATGCGCCGGGAAAGCTCGGCCAAAGTATCCTGGCGCGTGACCGTTTGCGCCCAAACTGTGGAGGCTGCCAACGGCGAAATCATAAACAAACCAATCACAAAGCGCTTGATCATTTTTCTTCCTCCGGGTGTTGTCAAAGATGAGTTGAACAAAGGAATTTAGATTAGGGGTTTATTCAAGTTAAATAAACATAGTGCAGGTTAGAGATTTTATGATTTCAATATAGCTTATTTGTTTTACTTATAATACATCTGCGGCTAATATAATCTCTATGTCGTCTCAATGCAATAAAAAAATCACAAATAACTAAATTTTTCTTGTCTAATACAAAAGTAGGCGCTATATTGCAGCGGTTTTTGATCTAAAACTATTTGATAAAATAGATTTTCGGTGACGATTAGAAACTAGGAATATTCTGCGAGGATCAAAAAATGAATACTTCGGTTTGGAAAGAATTTGATCTCAACCCCATCAGCCATAGCGCTGCGCATCATCTCATGGCGATCGACGGTTTGATTCGCTCCCACGGCTATGCGCGTGTGAGCGATGTCGCCAAAGCTCTGAGCATCACGCGCGGCAGCGCTTCGATCACTCTGAAAGCGATGAAAGAAAAAGGCCTGGTGGATGAAGATGAAAACAAATTCCTGCTTTTGTCGGATTTGGGCACGAAGCTGGCGCAAAAGATCGAATCCAAGCGCATCATTCTGATCAAATTCATGAAAGACGTACTGCACGTTTCGCCCGAGCAGGCGGAGATTGACGCGTGCAAAGTGGAGCATCTGATCAGCACCGAAACCGGCGAGCATCTGTTGACCTTCTTGAAGTTTCTCTTTTCAGGCGACGAACGTTCGCGCGCCTATTTGCATGCGTTTCTCAATTATAAAAATGCCTGCAGCGATGACGTCACGCAATGCCCGGTGTGCGAAGAAGAGTGCTTGTTGAGCGAGGCCAGTAGGTAAAAGTCATTACGAGGCCCCAGTGGCCACGTCATTGCGAGGCGTCTTTTTGCCGAAGCAATCCCTTTGCACTGCATAACTTTATAAAATAAGATTGCTTCGCCGATGAAGCCGGCTCCCAATGACGGCTGCTAGTTTATCAGTGATGCCTCAGAAGTGATTACTGGCCCAAGTGGCCATGTCATTGCGAGGCGTCTTTTTGCCGAAGCAATCCCTTTGCACTGCATAACTTTATCAAATAAGATTGCTTCGCCGATGAAGCCGGCTCGCAATGACGGCAGCTATGCTTATCAAGCATGTTTCAGAAAGAATCCAAACAAACTGCTTTCGAAAGGTTGATGCCATGTCGTTCCAAGAATCGCTTGACTTGAAAAAAGTTACATCATCTAAAACCCTGGCTGCGCTTCGCCCCGGTGAAGATGCAGTGATCACCGGATACGACGACGCCATTTCCGATCAAATTCGCCTGCTGGAAATGGGTTTGGTGCAAGGCACCTCGGTGCGCATGGTTAAATTTGCGCCGTGGGGCGATCCGGTTCAGCTTTCCGTCCGCGGCTATCATTTGGCCATCAGCCGCAAAACCGCGCAAGCGATTTTAGTGAAGTAATTTTTTCGATCTGCCTGTCGATGGAATTCAACACCTCGAGCGCGAATGGAGCTGCGGCCGCCTCTTTTTCGCAGCCGCAGACAAAAAAATTTGAGGCCCGCAGCCCTGCTCCCGGCGAAAAGTTGTCGCGCCGGGTTTCACCTCCTTTGCCCGCAGCGCGAACCGCGCGCGTGTTGCTCGTGGGCAATCCCAATTCCGGCAAAACCACTCTCTTCAACGCCCTCACCGGTCTGCATCAAAAAGTTGGAAATTATCCCGGAGTCACGGTCGAAAGAAAAATCGGTGCCCTCGCAAACGCCAACGGCCTGCCGGTTGAAATTCAAGATCTGCCCGGATTGTATAGCCTCTTGCCTAATTCTTTAGACGAGCAAATCGCCGTCACCGAGTTGTTGAGAAAAAGCGCCGGCGCTCCGGCAGTAGATTTAGTGGTTTTGGTGGCGGACGCCAACAGCCTGGAAAGAAGCCTTTATCTTTGCCTGCAAATTCTCGATCTCGATGTTCCCACCCTGCTGGTTTTGAACATGATCGACGAAGCGGAGCGCAATGAAATGCGCGTGGAAGCGCAGGGCCTCGGTCGCAGCCTCGGGATCCCGGTGGTGGCGGCCTCGGCGAAAAAGATGATTGGCATTGACCATCTGCGCGCCGCAATTTTCACGGAATTGGAAAAGCCGCGCTCTTTGCGCCAACATTTGATGCCGCTGCCGCCGGAGATGGCGGCGCTTTGCCGGCCCGCAGCCGTTTGGTTTCTCCACCAAGGCCTGCCCACCGCACGCGCCGCAATGTCCGAAACGCTGCATGTCATTTCCGATGAAACCTGCCTGCAAAACTGGTCGGCCCACGCGCAATTTGAAACGCTGCGTGAATTGGTGGCGCAAGCGCGTGTGGAATTGGGCCGCCGTCACATTCCCTGGCAGCGCGCCGAAACGAATTTGCGTTTTGCCATTGTCGATCAATTGCTCACCGCTCATGCCCGGCGTGGCCGCAGGCAAAATCTTTCGCACAGCGAAAAAATCGATCGCGTTTTAACCCATCGCGTTTTCGGCCCTCTCCTGCTCGTGCTGCTCCTCGCTTTCATGTTTCAAATCATTTTCAGCTTCGCCGAAATTCCCATGAACGCCATCGAGAATTTCTTCGCCGGGCTGAGTGGCCAGGTTGAAGCCGGCATGCCTGCCGGCGCTTTGCGCGATTTGATCGTCAACGGCGCATTGGCCGGCGTGGGCGCGGTCGTGGTGTTTTTGCCGCAAATTTTATTTTTATTTTTTTTCTTGTCGCTTTTGGAGGACTCCGGCTATCTCGCCCGCGCTTCCTTCATGCTCGATCGCGTCATGGCCAAAGTGGGTTTGCACGGCCATTCCGTTATTCCCTTGTTGAGCTCGTTCGCGTGCGCGATTCCCGGCATCATGGCCACGCGCAGCATCAAAGATACCAAAGACCGCTTGATTACGATCATGGTCGCGCCGTTGATGAGCTGCAGCGCGCGTTTGCCGGTTTATGCTTTGATGATCGGCGCGTTCATTCCGGGCACGAAAGTGCTGGGCATTTTTTCCTGGCAAGGCATAACCTTGTTCGGCCTGTATGCCCTCGGCATCGTCATGGCGATTCTTGCCGCTTTCGTCATGAAGCGTTTTTTGGCAAAAGGCGCGTCGTCGGAATTTATGATGGAATTGCCGGCTTATCGCATACCCTCCTGGCGCACCGTGCTCTGGCAAATGTACGAACGCGCCAAATTGTTCGTCACCAATGCCGGCAAGATTATTTTGGCGATGTCGATCGTGTTGTGGTTTTTGGCGAGCTATCCCAAATCCGAAATCCACGCTCCGCAATCGGAAAATCAGATTTTGCAAAGTTACGCCGGTCGCATGGGCAAGGCGATTGAGCCGATGATCGCGCCGCTGGGTTTCGATTGGAAAATCGGCCTGGGTTTGATCACCTCCTTTGCCGCGCGCGAAGTGATGGTGGGCACGCTCGCCACGATTTATCAAGTGGAAGGCGGCGATGAAAACTCCGCCAGTTTGCGCGAAGCCTTGCGGAATGATCGCAACCCGCAAACCGGCCGGCCGGTTTATTCTATTTTAACCGCGATTTCTCTGCTGGTATTTTTCGTGCTGGCCTGCCAGTGCATGTCCACCGTCGCCGTGGTGCGCCGCGAAACCAATTCCTGGCGCTGGCCGGTGATCATGATCGTTTATATGACGGCGTTGGCATATGTTTGTTCGTTGATCGTTTATCAAGGAGGGAGATTGCTGGGGTGGGGATGATCATGTGGTACGCGTTGCGTAATGACAAACTTCAGTTTGTCCAGCGATCCGTTGGGGATAAACTTTCAGAATTTTATTCTGACTTTGAAAAGCTAATCGCTGATCCTCCTCTCGCTCCCGCAATCTGAAACGCCATCTCCAAACTCTGCACATAATTCAAACGCGGATCGCAATAGGTTTCGTAATTCGCCGCCAAATCTTCCTCCAACAAACCCTGCGCGCCGCCGGTGCATTCGGTGACGTCTTCGCCGGTCAATTCGAAATGCACGCCGCCCAGCCACGTGCCGTGGTTGCGATGAATCTCGAAGCACTGCCGCAATTCTGCAAGAATCTGATTGAAATCCCGCGTTTTCACCCCGTTTTCTGTGGTCAGCATGTTGCCGTGCATGGGATCGCAACACCACAACACGTGCAAATCGTGCCGGCGCACAGCTTCGATCAAAGGTGGCAGCAAGCGGCCGATCTGATCCTGGCCCAGGCGTGTGATCAACGTGAGGCGCCCCCATTCGTTCAATGGATTCAAAACGCGCAGCAAATCAACCAACTCTTCCGCCCGGCAAGAAGGGCCGATTTTGATGCCGATGGGATTGGCGAGGCCGCGAAAATATTCCACATGCGCGCCGTCGATTTCCCGTGTGCGGTCGCCGATCCACAACGTATGCGCGCCGAGATTATAATATTGCGCGCGCCGCAAATCGTAATGCGTGAGCGCTTCCTCGTAGGGCAGCAGCAAGCCTTCATGCGAAGTAAAAAAATTGATCTTGCCCAGCACGCCTTCTTTCACGCCGCCGAGCGATTCCATGAAATGCACCGCGTCGGTAATGCGCTCGACCATTTGCAAATAATCCCGTTTGCGTTCGCTTTTGGAAAAAAACTCCAATTGCCAATTTTCCGGATGATGCAAATCCGCAAACCCGCCTTCGATCAACGCGCGAATATAATTGATCGTGGTGGAAGAATGATAATAGCTTTGCAACAGGCGCCGCGGATCGGGAATGCGGCCGGCGGGATCGGGTTCGAAGGAATTGATACTGTCGCCGCGATATACCGGAGTTTCTATGCCATTGACGATCTCGAAGTCAGATGAACGCGGCTTGGCATATTGCCCGGCAATGCGCCCCACGCGGATGATGGGTTTGCGCAAACCATAAGTCAACACCAGGCTCATCTGCAGCAGGATTTTGAATTTGTCAATAATCGCTTGATTCGTGCAATCTTTGAAGCGTTCTGCACAATCCCCGCCTTGCAACAAAAACCGCCGGCCTTGCGCCGCTTCCGCCAGCATTTGTTTGAGATATTCCACTTCGCCGGCAAACACCAGCGAAGGATAGCGCCGCAACTGGGCCAGCGTTTGTTCCAAAAGCCCGGGATCGGTGTAAGCGGGCTGTTGTCGAATCGGATATTTTTTCCAACTGTCGGGGGACCACACTGCCATCCAAAAACTCCATGAAATTCTTTCCGTCTGAATTATACTGAAAGGAACGTGCGATGTCAAGCAGTTGTGTTCGGGCGATTTTGTATTCAGCAGCTTCTGCCAACACAGGCCTGTCATCCTGGAAGGAACTTTTTAAGCATCGAGCACGGTGCTGATTGCTTAAAAAAGATCTTTCCAGCATGACATGTTTCCTGGAAGCGATGATCCGAATGTTCTGAGTTCGGCCGAAAAATAACGGCCCGGTCATTCAGCAGAATCGCGCTTGTATTCCCGCTGCGATTGCCGTACATTTAGCGCAATTACTGTGACAGGGATTTTTCAAACTTAAGGAGGATTAACCATGAGCAACATCGATGAACGTGGCTACGCCCACGCGGAGGTTTTGGTTTCAACCGAATGGGTCGCCCAGCATTTGAACGACCCTGAGGTGCGGTTGATCGAATCTAACGAAGATTCTTTGTTATATGCCTCCGGCCATATTCCCGGCGCCGTGCAAGTGGATTGGACTGCGGATTTAAATGATCCCCTGCGCCGCGATTATTTGCAGCGCGCCGGCTTCGAGGCTTTGATGTCGCGTATCGGCGTGTCGAAAGATACCACGGTGGTTTTTTACGGCGACAAGAACAATTGGTGGGCGACCTATGCGTTTTGGGTATTTCAGCTTTTCGGTCACGATAACGCAAAAATTTTGGATGGTGGCCGTTTGAAGTGGGAAAAGGAAAGCCGGCTGCTTACCAAAGACAAGCCGCAATATGCCGCCACGAAGTATCAAGCGCCCGATCGTGATGATAAGAAAATCCGCGCTTTTCGCGAGCAAGTATTGAAGCACATGGAAAGCAAAAAGCCGTTGATCGACGTGCGCAGCCCGCTGGAATATTCCGGAGAAAAATTGCACATGCCGGAATATCCCAATGAAGGCGCGCTGCGCGGCGGCCACATTCCCGGCGCGAAAAACGTGCCCTGGGCGCGCGCCGCCAATCCTGAAGACGGCACGTTCAAAAACGCCGAACAATTGCGCGCGATTTATTTGCAGGAAGCCGGCCTCAAACCCAATGACGAAGTGATTGCTTATTGCCGCATCGGCGAGCGCAGCAGCCACACCTGGTTCGTACTCACGCATTTGCTCGGTTTCAAAAACGTGCGCAATTACGACGGCAGTTGGACCGAGTGGGGGAATTTGGTGAATGTGCCGATCGAGCGGTAGGGTTCAGTAAACAGTGATCACAATTGGGAGAACTTGAAACAGATGAGAGAAAAAAACTCAGCTATGGTCCAAGTTAGGCTGCCGGCTTCCATGGTCGAGCAGCTCGACAAATTTGCATGGTCGAGAAATCGCAGTGATGCCATTCGCATCATCCAGGAAGCTTTTTGTTCAATGACGGTAGAAGAGCAATCGGAGTTTCTCAAAAAATTCGCCGAGCGTAAATTTTCTCTCAACTGATTTTGTACTAAATCTGTACTTCAATTACTCCTCCCCCTTAATTTTTAAAGAGTTTATTCCCTCCATTCCGTCCCAAAATGTTGGGATTGAATGGGGATGAGTAAGGCTATAACAAAGCTTGGCTGGAGCAATGCTTTGCGGTTCTCTTCTTCCAATTCGTCGTAAACTTCGGGATATACTTCAAGTCGCCGCACGGCCATTTCCCCTCAACCGAAGTAGAACGTGCTCCCATGGAAGACATGCAACTTGGCCTTGGTCGATTTCCTTGGCTCTTCGCTGCGCTTCTTGTTGCCAGGCTAGCTCTATGTCCTCGTCAACCATCGAGTCCAAGCTCGAGATTAAACGCTCCGCAATAACGGCTCGATCTTGGGGCGACATCTGCAGCGCTTGGGCAATGATGCTTTCAACGACAGCGCCCATCATCTTCTCCTAAGTTATTCTGATTTGATAACCGCTGCTGGAAGGTAAATAACACAACAGCATTTGTCAATACTTCACATGGAACGCATCGACATCTGCATCGCCGGCGCCGGGCCCGCGGGAATTGCGACTGCGGCGGCGTTGATCAAACAGCGGCCCAGCCTGCGCGAGCGCATTTTGGTTTTGGAAAAATTCCAGCATCCGCGTCACAAGCTCTGCGGCGGCGGGCTGACGCCCTGGGTCGATCAATCTTTGCGCGAGCTGGAATTGGAAGCCGAGGCGCCGGCGTTTCAAGTAAATCGCGTGCTGATTTTTGTCGCTGACCGGCCTTTGGAATTCAACCTTCCCGGCATCATGCGCACGGTGCGGCGCAATGAGTTTGATGCGGCGCTGGCAGAATCGCTCAAACGCAAAGGCGTGCGTGTGTTAGAAAATGCGGCCGTGCAGGCAGCGATCAAACAAGAAGATGGTATTTTATTAAAAACGCCCGTGGGAGATTTTTTTGCCCAAATCGTGGTGGGCGCGGATGGCGCCAAGAGTGTGATTCGCCGCCAATTTTTTCGTGAATCAGTTTCGCGCGTATCCCGTTTGATCGAAGTGCTGGCGCCGGTGCGTAATGGCGCGCATGAATTGTTTGAGCAACAAACTGCATTGATTGATTTTCGCCCGATGCGCGCGGGCTTGCAAGGTTACGTTTGGGATTTTCCTTGCTGGCATGAAGGCCGGCCTTTTCTCAATATCGGTCTATTCGATAGCCGCATTCACGATCACGCCGATTTGCCGCGCGCGGATTTGCCGGCTTTGCTGCAGCGCCATCTGGCCGAACGCGGTTATGATCCGGACACCGCAATCATGGGACATCCCGAACGCTGGTATCATTATGAAGATCGCTTCAGCACGCCGCGCGTGTTGCTCGCCGGCGAGGCCGCCGGCATCGAGCCCTGGCTGGGGGAAGGAATTTCCGCGGCTATGGCTTATGGTCCCATCGCCGCGAAAACGATCATTCACGCTCTGGATACGAATAACTTCTCTTTTACAGATTACTCCACACGCATTACTTCTCACCGCCTCGGCAAATTTTTGCGGCGCAATCGGTTGATTGCAAAACTGTTTTATCACCGGCATTTCCAGGCGATGCTGCCGCTTTTTGGCCGCGCTTTGCAGGGATATATGTGGCTAAAGCAACAATAATAATAAAGGGCCAAAATCATGCTTGATTTTCGAGCACGAGGAGATGTATATTGAATCATGAAAATTCATGACGAGACGATAAAGGAGTTCGGCACCATTCTAATTCGTCTTGGAGAAGCTGCAGTCATTGGTGGAGTGGCAACTCTTTTCGTTCAGGATTTCCCTCGTTGGGCATCTTTAATCGCTTTGTTTGGCGGGGCCATTCTTCCTTTTGTGGTCTGTATTTTGTCAATAGGTCTCATTAAGGAGAATTCATCATGTCGACTCCAGTTGCATTTGCCATATCTATAGGATTAGTTTTGCTTTTCGCCCTTATTGGCGGCATCATCATCAATCGATCGCTCAAGCAACAAAAAAATAAACGTGCTGGCGGATAAAAGCTCAATAACAAAAAGGCCGCGAATCTTCAACTGCGATTCGCGGCCTTTTATTTTGTGGAGACGGCGGGAATCGAACCCGCGTCCGAAGGCCAGTCAACGAGAACTTCTACATGTTTAGCCGGTTGATCTCTCTCGCACGTGCGACCTCAACCTGCAAGGGTTGTCACGCGCCAGCCTGTGGGTTCTCGCTTCTCGCCTCCAGACACAGCGAGAAGCCAGCCACCATGATCGTCGCTTGCTTCCTCCCGGGTGGCGCGTTCGGAGCAAGCGTGTCGCTACCTAATTAGATTAGGCCGCAACAGCATACGCATAGTTGTCTGCGTTTAAATGGTTTGCCCGGATATTTAACGAGGTTCCAGACAACCTCGACATGCCGTCCTCATTCCCATGACCCCCGTCGAAGCCATGTCGTCCCCAAAATTTTCAACCAACAAAACAAGATATGAAACTTTGGTTCCGCAGGCAAGGAGATTTTTCCCCGTGCGGGCGCTTTTTAAAAAAGAACGTATGAATTTAGCCAAGCGAACTCGGAGTGCAAAACTTTAGTTTTGCAATGCTAAAGCATTGCACTCCGGTTCAGACTGCTAAACTCATACAAAAAAACAAGAAAGCAAATTCACAAACTTTTTTTCGAATGACATTTACCATGATGCCTCCCCCAAAAAAACTCTTGCAAAAGAGGAAAATTTTTAGAAATTATGAGGTGAACAAAAAGTCAGCTTCTAATTTCTAATGATACTATGCCATGAATCTCCCTCCTCGCAAAAGCCGCGGTACGACGCTCAATCCCATAAACCGCTTCGAACCGATTGAGATCGATTTCGACCCCGAGTGGCTGGAAAGCGGTGAGACGATTTCCAATCAAACGGTTTACTACGACGACACGACGCGCACGATTCTTTCCAAGAATGACAGTCCGGATATTCCGTTCGTGCATGGGTTGAATCCCTATCGAGGCTGCGAGCACGGCTGCATTTATTGCTACGCGCGGCCTTCGCACGAATATTTCGGCCTTTCTTCCGGGCTGGATTTTGAAACCAAAATCATGGTGAAACGCGAGGCGCCGCGCTTGCTCGCCGAAACTTTTCAAAGCCGCAATTGGCAGCCGCAGGTGATCGCGCTGTCCGGCAACACGGATTGTTACCAGCTTGCCGAACGCAAATTGCAAATCACGCGCGGCTGTCTCGAAGTGTTTTTGCGCTTTCGCAATCCCGTGGGCATCATCACCAAGAATGCGCTGGTTCTGCGCGACCTGGATTTATTGCAAGAACTCGCGCGGCTGCACCTGGTGCATGTGACCCTGAGCGTGACGACGCTGGACAATCATTTGTGCCGCAAAATGGAGCCGCGCACTTCCGCGCCGGAAAAAAGATTGGAGGCGGTCGCGCAGCTTGCGGCGGCCGGCATTCCCACCGGTGTCAATGTCGCGCCGATCATTCCGGGATTGACCGATCACGAAATGCCGGCAATCATTGCAGCAGCCGCGGAACGCGGCGCGACTGGCGTGGGCTTTGTCATGCTGCGTTTGCCTTATGCCTTGAAAGAGCTTTTTGAAAATTGGTTGCGCACCCATTTTCCGGACCGCGCGGAAAAAGTTTTGAATGCCATTCGCGATACGCGCAACGGCAATTTGAATGATCCGCGCTTTGGCGCGCGCATGAGCGGCGAGGGCGAGCGCGCTGAAGCGATCGCGCGTTTGTTCGAGGTGACCTGCCAGAAACATGGAATGAACCAAAAGCGGAAACCCTTGCGGACGGATTTGTTTCGGAGAGCCGGGGCGAGACAGAAAGAGTTGTTCGAATAGAAACCTCACGCAAACAACAGCCTCAAATACGTCAACGGCGAAGCCAGCTTCCCGCGCGGGGTTTCGTTGGCCATCATGCTCGAAATCCATTGCGCCACTTCCATGCTTTTGGCCGCCTTGCCTACCACGAAATTGAGCAATGGCTTGATGCGGCCCACGCGCTGCAAAATATGGCTGGTTTTCAATTCGTTGCCGATTTCCCGCCACAAGAGTTCGGAATATTCCACCAGGCTTTCCGAGGTTAGTGTATTTTCCGCGCAGGCGCGCGCCAGCACTCCGGCGGCAATTTCGCCCGACACCATGGCGTTGCCGATGCCTTCGCCGGAAAAGGGGTCGATCAGGCCGGCGGCGTCGCCCGCCAACAAAAAACCGTCGCCGTGAATTTTGCGGCGTTTGCTGCCCAGCGGCAAATTCCACCCGCGAATGCCGCCCACCAATTCCGCCTCCGCAAAGCGTTTTTTAAAAGCCTTCGATTGCGTGGCCTGCACGTGTGCGGCGCGCAAATTGATGCGCCGCTTTTTTAATTCCGTATGCAACATGCCGATGCCGACGTTGGCCCAGCCTTCGTCCAATGGAAAAATCCAAAAATAGCCGGGGGTCACTTCGTCGACAAAATGAATTTCGATGTAATCGGTGAGATCGGGCAGGCCGCGATAATAGCCGCGCGTGGCCACCACCCAATGCGCGGAGTCATGCTTGTACAAGCCGGTTTGGCGCGCGACGATCGAATCGAAACCGTCCGCGCCCACCACCGCTTGCGCGCGGAAAGTATGCGTTTGGCGGTCGCCGAGGCGACGGCCCATCACCCCCGTCACCTGTTCGCCTTCGCGCAATAAACCATCGACGGCAAATTCTTCAATACAATCCGCGGCCACCGCTTTAGCGGCAGCAAAAAGAATATTGTCAAACACGGTGCGCCGGCAAACGTAGCCCATGCTTTCGCGTTTGGCATTTGGCGGAGTGAAAGAGATGCGCGCCACTTTGCCGTTAGGCGCGGAAAAATGCACGCCGCGCGCTTCCACTTGCGGCTCGAGCCGCAGTTGATGTTCCAAACCAAGATCACGCAACACGCGCACGCTTTTGCCGGAAATCGCATCGCCGCAAATTTTATCGCGCGGAAAGCGGCTTTTATCCAACAACAACATGCGCAAGCCGCGGCGCGCGCCGTACAAAACCGCGGTCGCGCCCGCCGGCCCGCCGCCGACGACGATCACATCATATTCGTGCGGGATTGACAAAACCTCCTCCAAAAAGTATGATCATAATACGAAATTTTTGGTCAGCAGAGGGAGCGGATTATTTTTTAGCCATCGCGCATAACCACGAAAAATTTCTTCATGATAGCGATTCAACCTTTGGAAAGCAAGCGGCTTTGTGTTATTTTCGTTCATACCTAAGCAATCTTTCATTTGGTGTGATGAAGCGAGATTGCTTCGCCGGTGAAACCGGCTCGCAATGACGATAGACAGAATTTCACAGACTTTGAACCTCGGAGGCGCCATGCGACGCCGTTTTTGCAGCTTGATTGCGTTGATGAGCCTGTTCATGGCTTCCATTCTTTTCGGCCAAACCGCGCCCAGGTGGACGGCTTTGCCTAACGCGCCGGTGGTTTCACGGCATAACGATGCTTATTTCGTCACTCCCGACACCGGCTGGATCGTGAGCGGCAACGGGCAAATCTATCACACCAAGAATGGCGGCGCAGCGTGGCAGTTGCAATTCGAGCAGGGCACGGCGCATTTTCGCTCGGTGGGATTTTTAGATGCGAGGCAAGGCTGGGCCGGCAACGTCGGCGTGGGCGAGTTCGGCGCTACGGATCCGGCAGTGCTTTATCGCACGAATAACGGCGGCCAAACCTGGCAATCGTTCAGCCAGTTTCACGGGCCCGCGCCGGCAGGACTTTGCGGCATGCACGTGGTCAACGACTCGACGATCTGCGCTGTCGGGCGCGTGCGGGGGCCGAGTTTTTTTGTGCGCACGACCGACCGCGGCCAGACGTGGACTTCGAAAGATATGAGCGAATATGCGGCCGGCTTGATTGACGTTTATTTCGTGCATCCCGACACCGGCTTTGCCGTGGGCTTGACCAACGCCACGCACGATTTATCTGGCGGCATCGTGCTCTTCACCGGCGACGGCGGGCAAACCTGGGAAAAACGTTTCGCCTCCTCGCGCACGGGCGAATGGTGTTGGAAAATTTCTTTTCCCTCGCGCCGCACCGCCTATGTCTCGCTGCAACGCAACAGCCTGGCGCCGATTTATTTTTTGAAAACCACGGACGGCGGCAGCACCTGGCAGGAAAAACTTTTTTCTTCCAATTATTATTTCGTGCAAGGCCTGGGCTTCGTTTCGGAGACGGTGGGCTGGGCCGGAGGCAACAGCTCTTTTCCAACCTATCAAACCACGGATGGCGGCGAGACCTGGAGCTCCGCCGGCTTCGGCGCGCGCGTCAATCGTTTTCGTTTTTTGAATGATTCGCTCGGCTATGCCGTGGGGCGCACGGTCTATAAATTTTCGAAACCGGCCACCACCGCCGTGGCGCAACACGAACAAGCGCACGCGCGGCAATATGCCCTGCGCCAAAATTATCCCAACCCTTTCAATCCCACCACGACGATCGCCTTCCACTTGCGCGAGCGCATGCACGTTGATTTAAGCGTGTCGGATCTGAATGGCCGTCACGTCAAAACGATGTTGCAGCGTGTCTGCGCGACCGGAGAAAATGCGGCAGCATGGGACGGCACGAATGACAGCGGCGAGTCTGTGCCCTCGGGCATTTATGTTTACACGTTGGAAGCCGGAGAATTGCTGGTGATGAAAAAAATGATTTTGGTGAGATGAGTTAGAAGTTTGCCATTAATGCCCGCCTTCACAAGCCTCCCGCACGCGCTGCAGCACGCGCGCGACGGCGGCGCCGAAATCATCAGCGCTGGCCGGATCATATTTGTTGCCATAATTCAAACAAGCGGCGCCGATACATTCGCCGGCACAAGTGGCGCAGCCGGAATTCATGCCGGATTGCCCGTATTTTTCGCGCAGCGCAAATAACTTTTCCACTTCGCCGCGCGGCAAGGATTTTTCACCGCCAAGCTGGCGGGCGACGGCAACAATCTGCGCATAATGCTCGACACGCTCGAGCCGGAAATAAGCCTCCCCTAAATCCGCGCCCATGGTGACGACGCCATGATTGGCGAGCAAGATGGCGTCGGCGCGATGTATATGAGGCCGCAACGATTCGCCTAACTCCGGTGTGGAAGGCGTGCCGTAATTCGCCAATGGAATCGATCCCAACGTGGCGATGATTTCTGCGGCCACACAATTTTCCAGCGCCAATCCCGCCATCGCAAAGCCGGTGGCATGAATCGGGTGCGCATGCACGACGGCCCGCACCTCCGGCCGCTCGCGATAAATAAATAAGTGCATCAAAATTTCAGTCGAAGGCTTGCCTCCGCCGAGCACACGGCTTTCGCGATCGACAATGGCCATCGTCTCCGGCGACATAAAGCCTTTACTCACGCCGGTTGGCGTGGTCAGAATGTTGCCGTCGCTCAAACGCACGCTGAGGTTGCCATCGTTGGCTGCAACCATGCCGCGCGCATACATACGGCGCCCGATTTCACAAAGCTGTTGGCGCAAATCGTTCTCGCCGGGCATGACATTAAGCTCACATTATTATTCAAGTAACTGCCCTCAGCATCCCTGAGCGCATCACCAATATTATGCAGTCAGTCCAATTTCGCAATACTTTTTTGGAATGAAATTTGTTTTTGATTTGGAAAAATCATATCATTGCCGTGAATTTAATAATGGCCTGAAATGACGATGATGCGCAGATTCTTGTTGGTATTCATATTTTTCAGCGCGTGCGCGCAAGTCTGGGCGCAGTCGCAGGAAAGCCGTTTTCTGAAAACGGAGTTGGATTCTTTGGCTGAACGTTTGGCCGGGATTCATGCCGGACAACAGCTTATGTCCAAACGTGCCGATAGCGTGGCGCAAGCCATTTCACGTTTGAAATCGCGGCCTGCTTCTCCTTTGGAAACGCGTTCACTCAATGAAGCGTATCGTGCTTCGCAAATTGTGGCGGACTCGTTGCAAGGCTTGCAAAATCGCGGGCAAACGATGGACCGGCGCTTGCGTCAGAAAGCTGAAGCATTGCTCAAGAATTTGAATACCGAAATGGCCGCGATGGCGGAGGCAAAAACCGCGGCGCAGAAACAGCGCGATCGCAACGCCGGCCAGCGCCTCAATCAAGAAATTCAATCCTGCCGGCAATGGCAAAAAATTTGCCGGCAGATTTTAGATGAGCCGCCGCCGCCGGTTTTAATTTACGAAGTACGTATCGCGCCGGATGACGATGCGCGCACGCTGCAGAGCAAGGCCGATTTTTTACGCGACCAGGCCGATCGCGTGGAGCGCGAGCTGCGCGCATACGATCACAAGCTCGCAGCGATGCGCGAGGAAACGACGCTGCGGCAGCGCCTGCAGGAATTTTCGCAAGAATTGGCGCTGTTCGATCCTGCCAATGAAGGATTGCGCGCCCGGGAGAGAGATGAAGCTGCGGGACTCGCGTCCCGCACTGACAATATCCCGGTTTTGGAAAGCAGCGCCGCCCAGAGCTTCAATTCTCGCGCTTCGGTTGAGCCGTTGATTTCGTTCAATTGGCCGGGCAACGTCAGTGATCTTTCCGATCAAGATTTGCGCGCCTGGCAGAAACGCTTGCAGCAATGGCGCGTGCAGCGGCAGGCGCAAGCCGACAGCTTGCGGCGCCGCGCCGGAGAGATCGAAGATCTCAGCCGGGCGAAAGAGGAATGAGGCGCGATGTGGCATTGCAGGAGGAGATTGCTGGTTGCATTATTAGTTAGTCTAGGTTGGTTATTTCCCGCGGCCGGTTTCGCGCAAACCTCCTGGCAGCTCGCATCGCGTTTGCAAGCCGGCTTGGAATATGACAGCAATATTTTTGAAGCCAGCGCTCTGCCGGTCCCGGCCCCGGCCGGGCGCTTGTTGTTTCAAACCCGTGCTGAAAAAAATACTGCGCGCTGGCGCGTGGAGGTGGATTATGCCGGCGCGTTGCAGGTTTATTCGCAGCATCGGCCGGAAAATAAATTGCTGCAAGATTTGAGCGGCGGCCTGCTCTGGCAAGCCACGGAACGTTGCAAATTGTTTGCGCGCGGCCAGGCCATGCTCAAGCTTTATTTGGACAACGTCACCGATTACGGCACAACCACCGTGCTCGCGGGCCTAACCGCGGCGATTACGCCGTCTGCTCATTTTGAAGTTTCGGCGGAAACCGGCCAGCTCGATTATGCCATTGGCGAGGAGTTTGATTATACTTTCAACGGCGCGGGAATGGCGCTGCGCTTTCGTCCCGCTGAAAAACTGCTTTGTGAAACCGGCGTGCTGCAACGGCGCTTCCATTATCCGGCGCGGCCTATGCTGGCCGGGGCCGGCGTGTTGCAAGCCTCGCCGCAAAACGACGATGTGACCGCGCTCCGCTTGATTGCCAGTTATGGCCGTAAATATCTGTTGCGCGCCCGCCTCGAAGCGCAACGCCAGCGCTCCAATCGCGACATTTTTGATTACGATCGCGTGCAAATTCATTTTTTGTTTGGTTGCACTCCCGCGCCGCGCTGGCTGCTGCGCACGGCTTTCACATTGCAACGCAAGCGCTATCTCATTTCGTCCTCGCCGGTCCCCTTGCCCGAGCTCGATCCCGAGCGCGAGCAAAGCAATCACGCCGCGCTCGATCTCTCCCGCAATCTTTCCAACGAAATCAACTGGAGCTTGCGCCTGGCCTATCACAACAATGAAACGCCGGTGCGCGGACTTTTTTATCGCAAGCTGCTATTGTTCACCGGCTTTGAGCTGCGTTTTTGAGCCTCGTGCCGGCGCCGCAGGAATACGAAGCTTTTTACGATTTTTTCAAGATAAAATTTCCTGAACCTCCCCTTGATACTCTGCCCTTCTTTATTTATTATGATCACCCAAACCTACATGCAAAGGATGGAGACGCCCTTCTCTTTGCATAAAATTCATTCACTCACCGCGGAGGGTGGAAATATGAAGAGGTACCTGGCTGGTCTTTTATTGCTGGCAGGAGCGATTTGTGAATCGGGCCCGGCAACGGCGCAGGAAGTAAAAACCGTCAACAGCAAAAGCTGGGAGCTCAATGGCTTGATACAAGCCCAGCATTCGTACAATCAGGACATTGCTTCTGAAGCGGAGCGCACGAACGAAGGCTTTCGCCTGCGCCGCGTGCGCTTTCAAGCCCGGGCAAAACTGACCGACTTTATTGAAACCAATCTGCAAATTGACGTGCGCGACAACAGCCCGCGTTTGAAGGATGCGGAAGGCCGGATCACGCTTTTTCAGCATTACTATGTGCGCGCCGGGCAATTCAAAGTGCCGTTTTGGCGCGAGGAGCTGCGCTCTTCCAGCCGGCTGTTATTGATAGAACGCAGCGCGGTTGCGGAATTTTTGATCGGCCAAAATATTTCGGCGCGGCACCTCGGCTTTGAGTTGGGCAGAAGCTCAACTAGTGGGTTAGGATTTGCGCTGAATTTTTCCAACGGCTCGGGCGAAGGCAACAAGGAAGATGCCGGCACGAGAAAAGACGGCGTCTTCATCAACAACGGCAAGCTGCTTGCGGGCCGGGCGAATTATGTGTTGAGCAAATCTTTTCAGCTCGGGCTTGCGGCGGCGCACAATCACGTCGGCAACACCATCGGAACGGAAAACACCACCGGCACCATCTCCGCCATTGCGCCGGATTTGAATTGGCTTTTGAAAACCAGTGAGCGCAACGAAGTCGAATTCGAAAGCGGCGTCGTTTTCGGCGAGAGAAAAAGCGAGGCGAACCTTCCCAGCGATCGCTCGTTCGCGGGCTTTGACATTACCGGGCGCTATCGCAGCCGCGCACAAACCGCCAGCGCCAATTGGGGCGGTTTGGAAGGCTGGGAGCTGGCCGGCGGTTTTTCCTGGGTTGACGATAACCGCGATCTTTCCGAAAATGAAACCAGCTACGTGCGCTTCGGCCCGGCCTTGTTGTTCGGCAAAACCGTCCGCTTGCAGTTCAATGGCGAGCTGGTGATGCCCAACGCCCCCGGTGCCGAGAATACTTTCATTGTGCGCTCGCAAGCGAATTTTATTTTTTGAAGACGCTATTGCCGCGCTGCTTCGCTCATCAAAGCCAGCAGGTTATTTTCCGAATCACGGAAAAAGGCCATCCACAAATCGTGCGCCGGCATTTTGGCGATGAGATGCGGATCGCTTTCAAAAGCGACGCCGCGGCCGGCGAGGGTGCGATGCGCCTCTTGAATATCATCCACTTTGAAATAAATGATCGAGCTGGGATGGTCAAATTCCGGCTTCTCGGGAATGCCGAGCATCAAGCGAATTCCGTCGCAATCAAAAAACGCCAGCTTGGGAACGGTGAATAAATGCTTCATGCCGAGACGATCGCGATAGAAAGCCACGGCGCGTTCCAAATCATGGGCGTTCACGGCAATTTGCCCGATGTGGGCAAGACTGAATGGAGTTGAGTTGGGCATCGTGCTTTTCCTTCTGTGAGATACATAAATCTGGCAGAGCTGATTTGCTATTCGTTTTAGGTGGCTACAAGATTTTGCGGCGCCGGCTCGATGTGCACGCTCACATCGGAAATATTCAAACCGGCTTGCAGTAAGTGGTTTTTGGCGCGATGCGCAATTTCATGCCCTTCGGACACGGTGATGCCGCCATCGACGAGGATATGGATGTCTACAAAATAAACCAATCCACTTTTACGCACGCGGCATTTTTCGACCTCAACAACTTGGGGCAATTCTTTAGCCCGGGCACGAATCCGGTCTTGTAATTGCGGCAGAGGGGCGGTATCCATCACTTCTGCAACGGCCGCGCGCAACAAGCGCCAGCCGTTCCAGCCAATCAGGCCGCAGGCGAACAGCGCGGCCCAATCATCTGCGCTTTCGTAACCTTCTCCTGCCAACAAAGCAATCGAAATTCCCACAAACGCCGCTGCTGAAGTGAGGGCGTCCGAACGATGATGCCACGCCTCCCCTTTCACCGCGGTGCTGTGAATGCCTTCACCGGCTTTAAAGATAAAACGGAAAAGAATCTCTTTCACCGCAATCACGCCTAGCAGAACAAACAGCGTGAACGGCGCCGGGACATGATGCGGCGTCAAAATTTCGCGCACACTTTGAATCGCGAGGCCGGCTGCGGTTGCCAACAAAGCCAATGACACTATGAATGACGCCAGCGGCTCGGCTTTGCCGTGGCCGAAGGGATGGTTTTTATCCGGCGGCCGCGCTGCAATCTTCAATCCGCCCCACACTACCGAGGTGCTGAAAATATCGAGTGTGGATTCGATACCGTCGGCAATTAAAGCGTAGGAATTTCCGAGCATCCCTGCAACAACTTTGATGATCGCGAGTGCGATATTGGCCAGCACGCTCCAGAGCGCGGCGCGCATGCCGAGTGAAGCTTGTTGCGCAATGGCGTCGGTTTTCGAAGGTAAAGGCGCGGGCGTGTTCGTCGGTTTGATCATAGCGTATGAATATATCAGAAAATCGCCCAGCCGCAATCATAAAACTTCTTGCACACACGCGCCGCGCGCCTTATCTTGTGCAGGAACTTTTTATCGACACAGGAAAGAGAAACAGACATGCATAAGATTACATTGATTCCGGGCGACGGCATTGGTCCGGCGATTATCGATGCCGCGGTGCGCGTGTTAGAAGCGACCGGTGTATCATTCGAGTGGGATCGCCAACTGGGCGGCATGGCCGCGGTGGAAGCGCAGAACGAGCCGCTGCCGCAAGAAACTTTGGCTTCGATTCGCGGCACACGCCTCGCGTTGAAAGGCCCGTTGACCACGCCCGTGGGCGGCGGTTATCGCAGCGTGAACGTGGCGTTGCGCCAGGAATTTGATCTTTATGCCAACGTGCGGCCTTCGTGTTCGTTTGAAGGCGTGGCTTCGATCCACAAAAACGTGAATATCGTTTTGATCCGGGAGAACACTGAGGGGCTTTATTCCGGGGTTGAACATTTCATCAAGGCCGACGGCGTCAATATTGCCGCGGAAAGCGTGGCCGTGGTCACGCGCAGCGGCTCGGAAAAAATTATTCGTTATGCCTTCGAATATGCCAAACGCCATCAGCGCAAGCGCGTGACGCTGGTGCACAAGGCCAACATTCTAAAATGCACGACCGGCATGTTCCTGGAAATTGGCCGCGAGCTCGCGCCGCAATATCCGGAAGTCGAATTTAAAGACAAGATCATTGACGCCTGCGCCATGCAATTGGTGATGGAGCCCTCGGCATACGACGTGATTGTGACGACGAATTTGTTCGGAGATATTCTATCGGATTTGGCCGCCGGTTTGGTGGGAGGCCTGGGCTTGACAGCGGGCGCGAACATCGGCAAAACCGCCGCTATTTTCGAAGCGGTGCATGGCAGCGCCCCGGATATTGCCGGAAAAAATATTGCCAACCCCACCGCCGTCATCATGGCGGGCGTGATGATGCTGGAATATCTCGGCGAATTTCAAGCCGCACGCCACGTCGAAACCGCCGTGCGCGACGTGATTCGCGCCGGCAAATTCGTCACGCCGGATTTGAAAAAGGACTCGGCTTGCGGCACGAAAGAAATGGCGGACGAAATCGTGCGCCGCGTGCAGGCCGGGGGTTGACTTAACAATAGCGGAAGAATGTTAGAGTTTAGCCGTCTGAAGTCATCATGTCATTCTGGAAGAATCAGACTGTGTGAAAACGTCATTGCGAACGCAGCGAAGCAATCCCGGTGCGTGCACGTATTGGAGTTAGAGATTGCTTCGCTGCGCTCGCAATGACAAATTCGAGCGTTTTCACACAGTCTGAATGACAGCGCGAGGGGATTCAACTTCAAACGGCTAACTCTTACCGGAAAATTTGTTTCACACGATCAAAAACTCACGCGGAAAGTGCCGGGCTTTTTCCATTGTCGCTTCGTTGTTTCACGAATTTTTTGCACAGCCAAAACGCCACGGGCCCGGTTGCGACGGCAGCGGCGCCCGGCAAGAGGTATTCTTTGCCGCTGCCGAACATCGCAAACAAACCGATCACAATCGGGCAAAATACGGTGAAGTAAAGTCCGGCTTTACCGCCAGGCACGCGAAAATAGCGCGGCAAGTCGGGATGGCTGTAACGCAATTTCAGCAGCGCGAGAAATTCCAAAAACATCCCGCCTAAAATCACCCAAATATCGATCAGCACCAGGCTTTTGAAATCGCCAAAAGAAAAAATGCTGTAAATCACGCCGCTCACCACGATGGCAGTCACCGGTGTGCCGTATTTCGGCGAAATGCGCGTGATGGCTTTGGGCAGATAACCGTCGTTGGCCATGGCAAAAGGAATGCGCGAATAGGCCAGCAGCCAGGTTCCGAACAAAGCCATGTTCGCAATCACTCCGGCCATGGAAACCCATGCGCCCAAAAAACGCCCGCCGATCTTTTCCGCGATTTGGGTGAAATGCCCGGCCTGCCAATTCGCCCAATTCGAATCGACCGCCAAGCTCACGAGAATCGGCAAACCGTAGCTGGCGAGAATCAGCGGAAACACCACTAACAAAGCGCGACTGATCGCGCGCCCGGAATTATTGATCTCGCCCGCCGCGGTGGACAAGCCTTCGAAGCCGCTGATGAACCAAATGCTCATCAACAAACCCGCGCTTAAAACTTCTGCGAGGTTTTTTCCTTCCGGCAACAAAGGCACGAAAGGGTTGTGCGCGATTTTCGGCGCGCCGAGAATGATCATGAATACGAACGGCGCCAACATGAACAAAACGAAGAGCACCGAGCTGGCGCCGATCACTTGAATGCCGCGCACGTTCAAATAAGTGAAAAGCCAGATCACGCCGAGAGCGATGCCCCAATGCGAGTTTGCGCCGAGGTGCGGAAAATAAAATTGAAAATAATCCGCGACCAGCACGGCATAGATCGCGCAATCCAAAAACGAGCTGAGCCACCACCACCAGCCCGCTTGAAATCCCCAGAAATCTCCGAACGCGGTTTTAACCCATTGATACATGCCGCCCTGCAAAGGCAATGCGCTGGAAAGCTCGGCGGACATAAACAGCAAAGGCAAGCCCCAAAAGATCGGCGTGAGAATTAAAAATATGAACGTCATGCCCGGCCCGACCGCGGGCACCATTTCTTCCAAACCAAAAGGCCCGGCGCACACCGTGACATAAACCATGCACAACAAGCTGCTCAATCCCAGCGAAGTTTTGAGCAAAGGAGGCGAGCTGATAATAGGAAGGGGCAATGCCACCACGCCGGTTTGACTTCGTGCGACGGATTCGGAGGCGTCGGAGGGTGTCATGAGTTTGAAATGAAGAAAGGCGAAATGATGTCGATGGCAGAATCAATAAATGCAAAGTGATTATCTGAAAGCTCTAAAAAAATCAATCAAATCTTGCGGCGCATGCGCCACAAAATCCGGTTGTAGCGCCAGCAATTTTTCCGCCGGGCGAAAGCCATAAGTCACGGCGCAGGTTTTCACACCAGCAGCCTGACCCACGAGAATGTCGTTTTCGCCGTCGCCGATCATGAGCGCGCGGCCGGCCGGCGTTTGTAGTTTTTGAAGTATGGCTTGCAAAGCTTGCGGATCGGGCTTGAGTGGAAAGTCCGGGCTGCCGCCGATAATGATTTCGAAAGAAGTGTGAAGATCGAGACGCTGCAACAAAGAAAGCGTGAACTCTTGCGGCTTGTTGGAGAGCACGGCTTTTTTCTGCGCGTGAAAATGAGCGAGCACTTCGCGCATGCGCGGATAAAGCCGGGAATGATCGGCGAGATGTTCGGCATAAAATTGGCGAAAGAACTTCAGCGCCTCGGCCAGTGTTGCTTCGGATTCGCCCTCGAACGCATGCACAAAAAAAGTGCGCACACCGTCACCGACCAAACGGGTGACTTGCTCCAGCGAGAGCGGCTTTTTCCCCAACTGTTGTGCGGCATAATTGACGGCATTGGCAAGATCCTGGCGCGTGTCAATCAGCGTGCCGTCGAGGTCGAAAATGAGGAGATCGATTTCGTGATGAATGGCTTTGGGCATGTGGGGGCGAAGTTACAGAAACTTTCATTGAGCGATCGTGGCTCGGACGATTTTTTAACGTTGCCATGTCCTGTCATTCTCAGGAGGAATCTTTTTGCGCACTTGGAATTGCGCCCAGTTCTCAAAAAGATTCTTCCAGAATGACATGCTGAGGTGTGGATCATCAACATGGAGAACTGAAGCGCAATATGTTCAAGATTGCGCTGATTTGCAAGTTTGTTTATTTGAATTGTTTTGTTTCGATGAGCGCAACGCGGACAAGCCGCAACCAAAAGAATTTTGTAAGCGGATTGAACGGATTAAGCGGATACTGACCAGGTTTACCCGCGCGATCCGTTCAATCCGCTTACAGAAAAGTTTTTGCTTTTAAAGCAAAGATTTCACTTTTAATAGACTAAATGTTATTTCCGGAAAAATCTTGCCGGCTTGTGTTTGATTTGATTTCTATTATCTTCTGGCAATGATCTCTCCAGCTGACCCGACACCATCGCGAGCGAGGACGGAATGAACTTCGGTTTCATCATTGACAACCGCAAATGCATCGGCTGCCACGCCTGCACCGTGGCTTGCAAGGCCGAGCACGACGTGCCCATCGGTGTGAATCGCACGTGGGTGAAGTACATCGAAAAGGGCGAGTTTCCGCATACGCGGCGGTTGTTTTCCGTGATGCGCTGCAATCATTGCGACGACGCGCCCTGCGTGGAAATTTGCCCGGTGACGGCGCTGTATAAACGCGCCGACGGCATTGTGGATTTCGACAATCGCCGCTGCATCGGCTGCAAAGCATGCATGCAAGCCTGCCCCTACGATGCGCTGTATATCGATCCGGAAACGCACACCGCGGCAAAATGCAATTACTGCGCGCATCGCGTGGAAATCGGCCTGGAGCCGGCGTGTGTGAATGTTTGTCCCGAGCACGCCATTATTTCCGGCGACATGGAAGATCCGCTCACAGAAATTTCGCAATTGCTGGCGCGCGAACAAGTGACCGCGCGCAAAGTGGAAAAAGGCACACGGCCGAAATTATTTTACATCGAAGGCGACGAAGCTTCGCTCAATCCGATGGCGACGGAGCAACCGAGCAATTACATGTGGAGCTCGCAAGCCACGGGCGTCGGGCATTTTGCAAAATATGCCGAGGCGCGGATGCGGGATGCGGATGCTGCAAAGATGGCGGAAACATTGGCGGGAAAGGGGGAGTGGGTGAAAGGGGGAGTGGGAGACGGGGAAAGAGGGAGACTCGGAGACGGGGAGAAAGGGGGAAAGGGAGATGGGGAGATGGGGAGAGAAGGAGAAGCGGTTGCGGTGTTAGTGCCGCGCGGGGGGGATGAAAAGAAGATGAAAGAAAAAGCACAGGAGGTGATTCAAGAAAAAGCGCGGCGGGTTTATGATGCGCCGGGCAAGGGCGTGCTGTGGGGTTGGGAAGTTTCGGCATATGTTTGGACCAAGGCGATTGCCACGGGCGCATTCTTGCTGCCCTTCATTGCCGATATTGGCGGCATCGTCGCAGTATCATCCACACTGCAATGGCTCGGCGCCGGCCTCGGCATGCTGTTTTTAATTTTCACCATGGTTTTATTGGTGAAAGATTTGGATCAAGCCCAGCGCTTCATTTATGTTTTGCTGCGGCCGCAATGGAAGTCGTGGCTGGTGAAAGGCGGCTATGCCCTCGCGATTTACGGCGCAGCGCTCACGTTATGGGGCATGGCAAAGTTTCTTGAATGGCACAATGTACAAACGCTCGCGAGCTGGACCAGCGCCCTCTTCGCGATCATCGCCGCGGTCTATACCGCCTTTCTTTTTGCGCAAGCCAAGGGCCGGGATTTTTGGCAAAGCCCGGTGTTGCCGCTGCACATGCTGGTGCATGCGCTCATGGCCGGCGCCGCAAGCTTCGGCATCTGCATGCTTTTTATTTCAGTGGATGAAGCATGGTCGCGTTATGTGCATGCTTTTTTGTATGCCGGCATCCTCACCAATTTGGTGGTCGTTGCCGCGGAGCTATTCACGCCGCATCCCACCGCCGATGCCCAAGCCGCCAAGCACATGATCGTCGCGGGACGCTTTGGCAAACTATTCTGGTTCGGCGCAATGCTTTTGGGGAATGCCGTGCCGTTATTGCTGATCGCCTTCGCGGGGCCATTGTTATTGGCAACCGCGAGCGTGCTGGTGTTGATCGGAATTTATATCACCGAACACGTTTGGGTGCGCGCGCCGCAGTTGGTTCCGTTGAGCTGAAGTGCAGCCATAATCGTCCAGCGCAGCCACAATCAGGAACAGGCCCATGCACGATCACATTCATGAATAAGGAAAATTCTGATGACCGGTTCTCAATTGATTGGCTTGCTCGTTTTGCTTTGTTCTCTCATGCCTCCTCAGGTCGTGCTCGCGCAAATGATAGAACCCGGTTTTATCAAGCGCGAAATTAAAGTCAACGGCGAAAAACACTGCTACCAGGTTTTCGTGCCGCAGCAATTCACTCCGGATAAAAAGTGGCCGGTGATTTTGTTTCTGCACGGCGCGGGCGAGCGCGGCACGGATTGCGAACGCCAAACGCAAACCGGCCTCGGTGCTGCGATTCGCAACCAGATGGAAACGTTTCCCGCTCTCGTCGTGCTGCCGCAATGCCGGCCGGATTCGGTTTGGATCGGCACCATGGAAGAACTGGCGCTCGAGGCTTTGGATAAAACCGTCAAAGAATTCAATGGCGATCCCCAACGCATTTATTTGACCGGGCTTTCCATGGGCGGCTATGGCACGTGGTATCTCGCCGCGCATCATCCCAAAAAATTTGCGGCCATTGCGTCGGTGTGCGGCGGCGTTTTGCCGCCACCGGGCCGCTTGTTCCCGCGCAACGCCATGGCGTTCATTCCAAAAAATAAACCCTATGAAACCGTCGCCAAAAAAATCGGCAAAACACCGGTGTGGATTTTTCACGGCAGCGTCGACCCGGTAATTCTTGTCACCGAATCGCGTGAAATGAACGAAGCGTTGCAGGCGTTGGGCGGCAATGTGAAATATACCGAGTATCCGGGCGTCAACCACAATTCGTGGGATCGCGCCTATGCCGAGCCGGAGTTTTTGACGTGGCTGTTGTCACAAAGTTTACAGAAGTAAAGGAGATCATATGGCCATTGACAAAGAGCTTTATCGCAAAACTTACGCTCAATATCAGCAATGGAGTGATGCCAGGCTGCTGGAGCGCGCCAAGATGGCCAATAAGCTATCCTCTGTTGAAGCCTTTCGGCAATATGTTGATCTGGTGGAGTTCGTTTGGAAGCTTTCCCCTAAGCCGGAGGTTTGGCAACGCGAAGAAAAACTAAAAGCGCTGGATCGTTATTATGCCCAAATCCAAAAGCTCGAAGCGTGGCGGCGCACGCATCGAAAAGCAGCTTGAGAAGCCTCTGCGCCAAGCGCTGGCTTTTCTCGAAGAGCAGGGCTATCGCTATGCCCTTATCGGCGGCATCGCCGTAGCGCAATGGGGATTCGCGCGCGCGACGCAGGACGTTGACATCAAAGTGCTCGTGCCGAATACGGATTATGCAGGTGTTCGCGCCGCGATATTGGCGCGATTTCCGGAACGTGCGCGCCCGCATGCCCCGCATAATCCTTTCATTGTCGCAGTGACCATTGATAAAGTCATTGTCGATTTTTTGCTGGCCTTGCCAGGCTATGAAGAGCTGATTATCACGCGCGCCGTTCGCCGAAAATTGGATGGCTTTTGGGCCCGGATTTGCTCGCCGGAAGATCTGATCATCCAAAAAGTGACCGCCGGGCGCAGCAAGGATTGGATGGATGTCGAAGCGCTGCTCTCGCGCATGCCCGGCAAGCTCGACGAAACGTATATCAATGATTGGCTGTCGCAATTCGCCGAAGCGTTAGAGAAGCCGGAGATGCTGGCGGAGTATCAAAAGTTGGCGAGAAAAATAAACGCGTTGACTTGAACCAAGCGCCAAGCCATGATCACCGAACTGACACAGTGCGCTTACGCCACCAACGGCCACAGTATTATCGAGTTCGATTTTCTCACGGAATAGAACGAGAGCTTTCAAACTTTCCTATATCATGCCCAAAAAACGAAAGCAAAAGAAAAGCAACACACCGCGGCGTTTGCGCATGGACCGTCAAGCACGGCTGCAATCGGCTCAGCACTGGTTGGCCAAAAATAGGAACGGAAACGTTATCAGGAACTATCGCCGTCATTATGGCGTCGATTGGATTTGTGCGATCACCGAGCTGCAAATGCTGGGTTTCAAGCCGGACCCGGAATACGTCGAAAAACTCAAACTTTCTGCAGAAGCACATCGGAATCACAAACAGGGTTTGCGAGAACGCAAAAGAAAAAAAGGACTGCGCGAGCTTTATGCAGACGCCGACGATACTTTTGCTTTCACCGCCGGTTACACTCCGGGCGGCGTTCCATATGGCGTGACTTGGGAGGAAATGGGCGAAGAACCGGCGGATTTGGAGGAAGGCGTGAAACGTAATGTGTAAAAAGCTTTTTGATTTTTTTACAAAAAATCGACCTGTAAATGAAGTCCGCTTTCCTATTTATTGGCCGCGGCTTTTGAAAAATTTGCGTCGAATTTCTTCCCACGGTGAGAACCATCGCTCTGCAAATCCACAATCCCGCTCTGCTTGCCGGCGCGGGCATTTCGGTTGACGCGCCGGCGAGCCTGCCCTCTGCCGAGATTTTTCTGGAGACCCTGCTGCATCAGATTGCGCCCTCCCCTCAAGTCGCGCAAGCTCTCTGGAAATACGTCGGCCATTTCGTGCGCTTCGACGCGCTGATGGAGCACCTTGCTGATGGCGTCGATTCGGAGCAGCGGGTGCTCGATCATTTCGATGCGCTCACTTCAGCCAATGATTTGCACCGCGGGCTGGCGCGGCTGTTGGCGCAACACCTGCCGGTGGTGACAACCAATTTTGACTGGGGCATCGAAGCCGCTTGCCGGGAAGCCCATATTCCTCTCGCGCCGATTTACGAGGCTGCGGAATGCCAAAGTTTTTTGCGCGGCGAGCGCATGCCGTCTCCACTTCTGCTGAAAATGCACGGCAGCTTTCGCGACGCCGAAGGCAACAGCATCCGCGCAACCGTGTGCGAAACCCTGCCGCGCCTCGGCCGCAACAACGGGGTTTTCGGTCTCGCGCCGGAATTTCGCCAGGCCTGCGAGCAGATTTTGCGCCAACACGACTTGGTGGTTGCAGGCTACTCCGGCATGAGTGATTTCGACGTGTCGGAAACGCTCGCGACCACGGAGTCCGAGCGGCAATTGCTTTGGATCCGGCATGTGCATTATCACGCCGCTTCCAGAAGCATGCAAATTCTGGACTGGAATGAAATCGAAAGAGATTTCAACGAGGCTTTGTCGGGCCAACGGGAATTGCCGCGTGATCTGCAATTACTCTATGAGCTCGGCCATTTTAACCGCCGGCCCAAAGACCGGCTGCGGTTGATCATCGCCCCCACGCGCCTGGCTCTAGCCAAACTTTTTCCCAACAGCTTTCATGCCGGCGCGCCGCCGCCCAGCCGAATCACTCAAAAGCAATTCAAAAACCATTTGAAGCGATGGGCCAAGACCGTGGGGCTGACGAGGGTGAAACGCTGGTACTTTTGCGGCGGGCTATTCCAGGAAATCGCGGATCATCGCCATGCCATTTATGCTTATAGCAACGGCAACTATTGGACGAAGGATGAACGGCGAACAAATTTGAAGCAGGCTTTCAACCGCAAACTGGTGGCGCTCCTCGTCAAAACCGGTGACCTCGAAAGGGCGGCCGAATATGCCGCGCTATTGGAAGAAACGCCCGGCGGCGAGTCCGCAAATGACCGCGCCCAACGTTGTTTGGCGCTGGCGCATTATTACCAAGCGCTCGCACAAACGCTGCCAGCCGCGCGTTGTTATCATGAGGCTTTTCTCGCCGGCCGCCGGAGCGGTGATCATGGCGTGCTCGGCAACATTGCCGAGAGTATGGGTGAGCGCTATCAGCTCGCCGGCCGGACCCGCCAGGCCCTGCGTTGGACTTTGCGCGCGCTCGAGCATAATCGGCAAGCGCCAAACATGCGCAAAGTCGCGGACATGCTTCACCTCGTGGCGTACCTTTACAAGGTTTCCGGCGCAATCGATAAAGTCGCTCCGGCCCTGATGGAAGCCGAACGTTTGTATCTGTTGCTGCACGATCTTCCGGGTGAAAGCGGTTTGCACGTGGCACAAATCGAAAGCGCTGACCACAGCGTACCGGCGGCTCAAATTCAGGCGCACACCAAACGGGCGGAATACCTGGTGGCGCTCATGCGCAATCAATACAGCCACGGCATGCTGCGCAAGGCGATCGCGAACTGGCATCTGTTGCACAAGAAATTCGAGCTGGCGGAACGATATTTGGATGAAGCCGAAGTGGATTTGATCGCAGTGGGCGCGCGGCAGAATCACCTGGCGCTATTGGTCTCGCGCGGCTGCCTGGCTATTGAACAGAATGACTTGAACCGCGCTGAGGATATTTTCTACGAGGCGTTGCTGATGAGCCGGGCGCTGGGCGAAGGGAGCAGGCGCGCCGAGATTCTGTTCCACCAGGCCCTCATTGCGCTCTCGCAGGGCGAGGTTCAAATCGCGCATTCGTGGGTGGAGCAAGCGCTGAAAGCCGTGCGACCTTTGAGTTCGCCGCAACTCGAGATCGAATGCCTGCGCCTGCGGGCCGAAATTCATTTTCATTTGAAAAATCATGAGGCCATGTCGGGCGATCTCGCTGCTGCCATTGCTCTGGCCGCCAAACAGCCCTCGCCGATACCGCCGGCCCACGCGCACCGCTCCACGGCGATTCTTTTTGCGATGACGAATGATTGGGCCCGCGCCGGGGTGAATGCGGAAACGGCGATCAAACTTTTGGAACAAGCTCACCATATGGATGAGGCCCTGGCCTCCGCTCTGCGCACCGCGCCGATCTTGTTCAAGCATTGGGATAAAGCGCAATTCCGGGACTTCTTAGATAGAATGAAAGCTTCCGGTGAAAATTTGGACGAGCAGACGCTGGGCATGCTGCTAAACTTGCTGGACGATAGACCAGCGCCATAATGATCGAAGGCGTGGCCAATGGTTCATGATCATATCAACCAGTGTTTTGAAGCCGATTAAAAGCAAAAATAAAACTCTTTGCAGTACAAAGCAAATTCCCTATCTTTTCACGCCAGGACAGGAGAAGGAAGGTATGAGATGACTTTCAGCTCTCCGCCCAAAGCTTCAGAATTACGAGTTTGGGCAATCTCGCAGGGTTATTCCTTGCTCTCAAATACTGGCGACGGCCATACCGCTCCGGAAACATGAAACTTAAAGATCTTGCTTTCAACGATTGTGTGATCGTCGGTTTTAGTCGGGATGCTGCGCGCGGCACTTTGACTTTAACCTTCGAAGCTTGAATATGCTGAAATAAATTTGGCGGCCTTCAAGCGCAACCCATGCCTCTCCTTCCATTTGGAAAAATCCCCTCAATGATCATCGATCACACCTGGTATCAACGCCCGCCGCACGTGCCGGAGCACGTCTCTGCCGGCGGCATTGTGGCACGCTGTGAAAATAATCGCATTTATATCGCTCTCATCAACGAGCCGGGATTGAACGATTATGTCTTGCCCAAAGGCCATGTCGAGCCGGGCGAATCTATCGAACAAGCGGCCGTACGCGAGATTGCGGAAGAAGCCGGACTGTCGCAGCTCACTTTGATTGCGCCGCTCGGCATGAAAGAGCGTCTAAGTTTTGACAAGCGCTCGTGGAAAAAGACGCATTATTTTCTCTTTCTCACCGATCAAGCCGAAGGCAAACCCACTGATCCGCAGCCTGAATATGAAGTCAAATGGTTTCCGCTCGACGCCGTGCCCGATTTGTTTTGGCCGGAGCAGGCGCGGCTTATTTGTGACAACCGCGAGCGCATGGAAAAATTGATAAAAAGTCAGCAACGATGATTATTCAATTTGAAGAACTTCTGGTCATCATAAAATCTAGAGAAAGCCAAACGGTTGAATTTAAAGCCGAGATTTCTCCGGAATTGGGCAAGAGCATTTGCGCCTTTGCAAACACGAATGCCGGCGCCATTCTCGTCGGTGTCGCTGATGATGGGCGCATCAAACCCCTCGCCGAAGATGCCGACGAACGGGTCGCTCAAATCGCGCATGGCTGCAAGCCTTCGGTTTATCCCGAGATCGACAAGGTTTTTTGTGAAGGCAAACCCGTGTTCGTCGTTGCCCTGCCGCAGTCGAAAGGCGTTCTGCATGCTTACAAAAACATCGCGTATCGCCGTGTCGGAACTACGGACATGCCGCTTTCGTCGGAAGAAGTGATTACTTTTGCGCGGCAAGCACGCTTGATTCGATTTGACAATCAATACAGCGACGCCAAGCTTTCGGAGCTTGATGAAGCTGCGATCCGAAAATTCGTGCGCTCCGCCATCGCCCAACGACGATTGGACGTTGATCCCGCCTTGCCCATCAATGAAATTCTCGACAAACTCGAATTGCGGCAAAACGATCAACTCACCCATGCTGCTGCCCTGCTTTTTGCAAAAGAGCCGCAACACTTTGCGCTGCAATCCGAAGTGCGCTGCGCCCGCTTCAAAGGCACGGATTCTTTGACCTTCATCGATATGAAAGTGCTGCGCGGCAATGTCTTTGAGCAGATCGACAACGCCGAAAAATTCGTAATGAACCACATTCGTCTCGCCGCAGAAGTCGTCGATTTTCTGCGCGAAGAAAAATGGGAATACCCGCTCGACGCCATTCGCGAGGCCCTCACCAACGCCATCTGTCATCGCGATTATTTTTCCACGGCCAATGTTCATGTCAGCATCTACGATGATCGCCTTGTGATTTGGAATCCCGGGGCGCTGCCCCCGGAGCTGACCCTCGAAGCGTTGAAGGGCCCACACAACTCCATCCCGCGCAATCCGCTCATCGCCAACGCGCTGTTTCTCATCAAATACATCGAACGCTGGGGCACGGGCACGGAGCGCATCATCAAAGAAACGCTCGCGCACGGCCTGCCCGAGCCGGAGTTTTTGCTGCATAACGGCGGCTTGCAGGTCGTGTTCAAAAAGGCGGAGGCTTTTCTTGAGAACTTGAACGAAAGGCAGAAGAAGGCGTGGGGGTATTTTCGGGAGAAGAACACTATCACCAGTGCATTATATTCTGAAGTTTGCCAATGCTCGATGAGAACAGCCTTGAGCGATTTGAGCGACATGGTCGCAAAGGGACTTCTTATTCGAGAGGGAAAAAGGAAGGCGGCCTTGTATCGAAGGGTAAAGTGAATTCCGCAAAATTTCAGCAGAATATTCGCAATCATGTCGGAAATCGGCTCCGAATTGGCTCAATATCGGCTCAACCTGAGCCGATTCGCGATTAACAACACGTTGATCACGAGAAAGCAAAGTAAGGATGTGTTGCTGCTCATCTAGCAGATGATAGATTTTGATCGTTCGTCCAGTTAGTTTGATAAGAGTTCAAGGACGCTCATGGAAAAGAATTTGGCAAAAACTCTGATACGGCGCTCTCACATAAAAACTATCGCAGTCGCAGCGATTGGACTGAACAGCGCTATCCAATTGCAGGCTTATGCCAACAGCATCAGTTACACCTCGTTTTTCATACTGAAATGAATTCCAAGTATTTGAGTTACGGGAGACATTGATGTTTTGGGAAGATCTCTTTAAAAATCTTCTGCCGGAAGTTGTTGGCTTGGCGCTTGGAATCTTGATTGAGCTAATCTTTTGGCTGTTCAGAAAATCGTTGTTTCTGACCGCGCCGTATGTACGCTTGTGGAAAGAAACTGTTTTGTTGCATCGCATTCTCAATGACCAACGCTTCGCACAATGGAAGTCCAAAGCAGCACGTTATGTCGCTCTGCATGCGATTAAAGCGCGAAGCACAAAGCAAGAGCCCCTCAAGCTGTGTTGGATTTGTTAGGTTCCTTCTTGGAGGATCGAAAATCAGTGATGGTGCTTGGAGAGCCTGGCGCAAGAAAAACTACAGCATTGGAAGCATTGACCTATCGTTTTGCGCGAAAGGCTTATAGTGGAAATCTTTACTGGGGTATCTTTATCGTAGGTTGGCTCCTAATGATGATAATCTTCGCCGATCCAGTTGCTATACTTTTTTTTGCAATGGCAATTTTTTTTATCGAATCGATTATGGGAAAAGTTCGTACTCCGGTGCCACTTTTTCTTGAAGCGCGTTCAGAATATGCAGGAGGCAAGGTCGAGGACTGGTACACGATGATTTTACAAAAGCGCTTGGGAAAGAGGCGTTTATTCGGTTCATATAACCGCATTGTATTGCTAGTAGATGGCATTAACGAGATACAAGCAACTTTATATGGTGCGTTTATAGAAGGTTGGCGTGCATTTTTAAGAAATCAGCGCTCGCCGGGTGTGATTTTTAGCAGTCGTCAGGGTGAAGATCCGGCATCACCTCTGGGATTGGAAGATACCTTTACAATTTGCGATTTGAATGATGCTGGAGTCGCTGACTTCTTGCAAGTCTATGGCCGTGAAAAAGCAGATCGAGAGAACAATGAGTATAACCATCTACAAATACAACGTGATTTGGCAGAATTGAAAAGTAAGGGGCTCCTTGATGAAAATGGCATTGGTCGTAATCCATACTGGTTAAAGATGATAACGGAGAGCGGGCTGTACACTCGCAATCGTGGTACTCTCTTTCACAGGTTCGCTGAAAAATTGTTGCGCCGCGAGATTGAGGAGAAGCCGGAAGAGCGCAAGCGCAAACCAAACTGGCAAATCGTACCATTGGAAATTGAAATGGAAACTTTGGCTGCGTTGGCGCTCGCCATGCACAAGGAAAAGCGAATAGGTTTTTCCGACGAAGAAGGATGGAATAAAGCAAATGTGACTCTGCGTAAAACTCTAGAAGATTCACGCTACTTACCAGACGATGTTTTGAATGAGGCCGAAGCAGCGACATTGGTGCGAACCCGATACAAAGAACGTGTCGAGTTCGTTCATCAACTGGTGCAAGAATTTTTTGCGGCTTATGCGTTAAGACATGAGACAAAATGGGGCGAAATACTTACTCATAGCGAAGATTATTGGTGGTGGCAAACGTTATTTCTATTAGCCGGGCTGGTCAATACCGATGACTCATCGGAAAAATACTCTGATTCGTGTTACAAGCACTCGGAGACGGCTCGAACGAACAAAGGTTGTTTGCAGTATTCGGACTTTTGTGCATTGTGGAAGCCCCTTCTTCGGAACTAGCCAATACAATCAGTGCAAAATTTGTTCAATCCTTGAATGGGCGGCTAACCGCCAACCAGATATCTGCTGCTCAGGAATTGGTGCGAATACTGGGTGATAGTGTCGTTGAAATGTTTGGCTCCTTGTTTGATAATCCTCAACGGGATATAAAAACAAAGGTAGGAGCTTTACTTTGTACTCTTAATAGCAAACATGCGAATAGAATCTTGTTTGATGCGCTACGTGGTAAAAAACAAGATGGAGCCGTGTCCGAGGTTTTCGTTTCTATAGGTGTACCTGCTATTCAGCCGCTAATCGCTGCTCTGAGGGATTCGGACTTCGTTGTGCGAGGGAATGCGGAAAATGCTTTGTCGAAAATCGGTGGGCCAGCCGTACCATCGCTAATTTCTGCCTTGCGAGAAATGTACTTAGTTGCGCAGCATCTGGAACGCATCGCGGTAGAAAACAAAGACAAGCCAGAACATGAGATTTGGGGAGACGTGGTGAAAAAAATACAGGATTGGAAGAGAAAGATTCGTTATCACATATTTGAAGGTCGTAAAAGTTGATGCGGCTAAAAAGTCCTATGTTGGCGGCACACATGCAATCGTTAATTAAAAGGTAGCTTTTGTAATCACTGGTATTTCCAATCTTTAAGTGCGTATTGTATTCAATAGGTCAACAGACATTAATCGACACTTTATCGGAGCCGAACATGTCTTCTTTTCATCACCCCAGCTTCATCGAAAAATTCGCCGAAAAACTTCATCTTATTCCAAACTTGCACGAAGAGCTTGGCGAAGAATTGCCGCGCCTCACCGAGCCGGGAAAACTCACTGACTATCCTCCGCCGGAACAGTGGGACGATTGGGTCGAATACGAAGCCAAACGTTGGCCGCGTCGTGAGGCCAAGCATTACATGATCGTGCCCACGATCTGTTTCAATTGCGAAGCGGGCTGCGGCTTGTTGAGCTACATCGACAAAGAAACGCTGCAAGTGCGCAAGTTCGAAGGCAATCCTTATCACCCCGGCAGTCGCGGCCGCAATTGCGCGAAGGGCCCGGCGACCATCAATCAGATCAATGATACCGATCGCATTCTCTATCCGATGAAGCGTGAAGGGCGAAGGGGTGAAGGGCGATGGGCGCGGGTATCGTGGGACGAAGTGCTCGACGACATTGCTGGACGTATTCGCCTCGCATTGCAAGAGCAGCGCAACAACGAAGTCGTGTATCACGTTGGCCGGCCCGGACATGAAGGTTACATGGATCGCATTCTGCAATCGTGGGGTGTCGATGGCCACAACAGTCACACCAACATTTGTTCGGCGGGCGCGCGCTTTGGTTATGCGATTTGGCATGGCTATGACCGGCCTTCGCCCGATCATGCGAATGCGCGTTTTATTTTGTTGATCAGTGCGCACCTCGAGTCCGGGCATTATTTCAATCCGCATGCGCAGCGCATTATCGAAGCTATGATGAACGGCGCCAAGCTCGCGGTGATGGATCCGCGCCTTTCGAATACCGCAAGCATGGCGGATTATTGGATGCCCACCTATCCCGGCAGTGAAGCCGCAGTGCTGCTCGCCATGGCAAAAGTGCTCATCGACGAAAATCTTTATGATGAAAAATTTCTGCGCGATTGGGTGAATTGGCAAGAGTATTTGATGAAAGAACATCCGAGCGCGGAAGTCACATTCGCCAATTTCATCGTTGCGCTCAAGAAAGAATATCAAGAATACACGCCGCAATTTGCCGAACAAGAAAGCGGCGTGCCCGGCCAAACGATTGTCGAGGTCGCGCGGCAAATTGGCGCAGCAGGCTCGCGCTTCGCGACGCACAATTGGCGATCGGCTGGCAGTGGCAATCTCGGCGGCTGGGCTGTCGCGCGCTGTTTGCATTTTCTCAATGTGCTCACCGGCAGTGTCGGCACGGTCGGCGGCACTTCGCCCAGCGCGTGGAATAAATTCAAGCCGAACGTGCCGAACAAAGCGCCCGCGCAAAAATTTTGGAACGAGCTGCATTTTCCGAATGAATATCCGCTCGCGCATTATGAAATGAGTTTTCTGCTGCCGCATTTTTTGAAGGAAGGCCGCGGCAAACTTGACGTGTATTTCACGCGCGTGTTCAATCCCGTGTGGACGTATCCCGACGGCTTTTCGTGGATCGAAGCGCTCAACGATGAAAGCAAAATCGGCTTGCACGCCGCGCTCACGCCCACGTGGAACGAGACTGCATATTTCGCCGATTATGTTTTGCCTATGGGCCATGCGGGCGAGCGCCACGATATTGTGAGTTATGAAACCCATTCGGGTTTGTGGATCGGCTTCCGCCAGCCCGTGCTGCGCGAAGCGAAACGCAAGATGGGCCAGCCCGTGCAGTTCACGTATGAAGCCAACCCCGGCGAGGTGTGGGAGGAAGATGAATTTTGGATCGAGCTCTCGTGGCGCATTGATCCCGATGGCAGTCTGGGCATCAAAAAGCATTTCATCTCGCCCTATCGCCCCGGCGAGAAGATCACGATTGCCGAATACTATCAATACATTTTCGAGCGCACACCCGGCTTGCCGGAAAAGGCAGCGCAAGAGAGTTTGACGCCGCTGGATTATATGCGCAAGTACGGCGCGTTCGAAGTGGAGCGCACGTCGTACAACAAACATCAACAGCCGATTTCCAAACAAGATTTGGAAGGCGCGAGTGTTGATGCGGCGACCAACATCATTACCAAGAACGGCAAGGCCATTGGCGTGATGATCGACGGTATCGCGCAAACCGGCTTCAATACCCCCTCGCGCAAGCAGGAGTTTTATTCGCAAACGCTCATCGACTGGCGCTGGCCCGAATACAAAACGCCCGTGTATATCAAGAGCCACATTCACCAAGAGCAGATCGATTACGACAAAGGCGAATTTCCGCTCGTGCCCACGTTTCGCTTGCCCACACTGATTCATTCGCGCTCGGGCAATGCGAAGTGGCTGTATGAAATTTCGAATCGCAATCCCGTGTGGATGCATACATCGGATGCGTTGCGCCTCGGCATTCAAACCGGCGATTTGATTCGCGTGAACACGGCGATCGGCTATTTCGTCGATCGCGTGTGGGTGACCGAGGGCATGAAGCCCGGCGTGGTCGCGTGTTCGCATCATTTGGGCCGTTGGCGGCGCACGCAGGATCCGGCCGGAAATCGTTGGGCAACGGCGTTGGTTGAGATAAAGCGAGTGGCCAGTGATCAGTCATCAGTGAACAGTGGCAGCGCGCAACCAGCAACCAGCGACCAGCATCCAGCATCCAGCAAGTGGCGCATGCGCACGCTCGACAGCATCCGCCCTTACAAAAGCAACGATCCCGATTCCTCGCGCATCTTTTGGAGCGATGGCGGCGTGCATCAGAACATCACTTTCCCGGTGCATCCCGATCCCATCAGCGGCATGCACTGCTGGCATCAAAAAGTGCGTATCGAAAAAGCGCATGCAGAGGATCATTACGGCGACGTGTTGGTCGATACCGAAAAGTCGTTTGAGATTTATCGCGAATGGTTGAAGCTCGCCCGCCCCGCGCCGGGACCAAATGGGTTGCGGCGGCCGCTGTGGTTGAATCGGCCGTTGCGGCCGGTGGAGGAAATGTTTTATTTGTGAAGAGGCGGTGAAATTGATTATTGATAGTGACTGGTGAGATCGACGATTTCAACAGTGACTTCATCGACGAAAACAAAGATCGCACGATATTTTCGATCAAGCCGGAAGGAGTAGATTTGCAAATCTTTGGGTTCGAGCAGTTCGGTATGCAGACCGGGGTGCCGCCAATTTTGTTCGAACAGTTTTTTCTGCTTAACCCATTTCTTGCGCAGTTGATGCCGATCCAAATAGCGCTCCAGGTCTGAACGCAGAAGCAGAATTTTCATATTTTTGACTTTGCTGGCGGTTGCTGAAAAGTTTGCGAACGCTGCAGGCCTTTGCGCAAAGAAGCAAGAAACCTTTTGTTGTATTTGCCGGTCGCCTGCATGCGAGCAATGACAGAGTCAATATCTCGTACCGGTGGCGGCGTGGGATTCAAATCGTCGCCGCCATTTAACTCGGCCGCGCGCAACATCTCGGACAGCTCAGTGCGAATGGTCTGCCGAATCAACTCGGTTAATTCTTCCACGCTGAGAGAAGCGACTTGGCGTTTCACGGAAACATGAGCGGGCATTGGTTTCTCCTGATATTCGAGGTTATTCCGGCAGTGAAGATAAAAAAGAAAACCAAGAAGCACAACAATCAAAAAAGGCCGATTTAGCCCTAACATTGATGCTGATGGAAACAATAATAGGGGCTTTAAAAATACGGCATAGACAAAAGCTCGGCATATAATTACATTAGACAAGGGTTTGTCAATAGCATCAATCCCAAACACGGCACCATGTATTCTAAAAAAAACGAGCACATCATTCAGGCGCTTCGGAAGAAGGGCGTCGTTCGCACGCGCGAGATTGAAGCACTGGGAATCTCACGCGAATACCTGCGCAAGCTTCACGAGCAAGGCCTCGTTCAGCGGCTGGGACATGGGCTTTATAGCCTCTCGGAAGTCGAACCGACCGAGTACCGCACTATGGCAGAAGCCAGTAAACGTGTGCCACATGGAGTTGTTTGTTTGCTGTCGGCTCTACGGTTTCACGACTTGACGACCCAATTGCCATTTGAAATCTGGATGGCGATTGATCGCAAAGCTTGGCGGCCTCGAGAAAGCATTATTCCACTGCGCATCGTTCGTTTTTCCGGCGCGGCCCTGACAGCAGGTATGGGGGAGCACAAAATCGAAGGTGTGCCGGTGCGAGTTTATAATCTTGCCAAGACGGTTGCCGATTGTTTTAAATATCGCAACAAAATCGGACTCGATGTCGCCCTGGAGGCATTACGCGAGGGTTGGCGCGAGCGCAGGTTCACGATGGATGAGCTTTGGCGTTACGCCAAGATTTGTCGCGTTGCCAATGTGATGCGCCCTTATCTCGAAGCGCTGGTGTCATGAAGCAACCACGGGCAATCATAAGTGTTCCCGCCTCGGTGCGCCAACGGCTTTATAACCGAGCACGGGCACGAGGGGATGACTTCAACTTAATCATATCGCGCTATGCGATTGAGCGATTGCTCTACCGCTTGAGCAAATCGCAATTTGTGAAATTCCCCTCGTTGCTCGATTTTCCAGCTCCTCGCCTCAAGGCTTATCAACGCGAAACGGTTGTCGCGGAAAAATTTCATGCGCTGGTGACGCTGGGAATCAATAACAGCCGGTTTAAGGATTTCTACGATTTATTCGTGCTTGCAAAAACGTTCCAGTTCGACGGCGAACCTCTTAGCAGCGCTTTTAAAGCAACATTTAAACGGCGGAAAACCGCGCTGCCAACAGAAACGCCCATCGTCTTAACTACTGCTTTCGCCAAAGATCAAAACAAGCAAAAGCAGTGGCAGGCGTTTTTGATGAAGAATCGCATAGAGCCTGCAAGAACTGATTTCGTGCGAATCGTTGAAACAATGCGAAGATTTCTGTTGCCGCCAATGCTGGCTTTGATTCAGCGACAAAGGTTCAGGCAGGTTTGGCCGCCGGGAGGCCCGTGGCGAGATGAAGAGCACACCCTCTAAAACTTTAAACACGAATATGACCAACACGGGGTTCGATATGAGCAAAGCCAAACTGCCCGTGTTGGGCGAAAAGTCGTTCGAGGATTTAAAGCACATGAATCAGCATGGCGCAGAATATTGGGACGCCCGCGAGCTTCAACCCATGCTCGGTTACAGTCAGTGGCGGCGCTTTGAGGACGCGCTCAAGCGCGCCATGATCTCGTGTGAAAAATCTGGCAATGAACCTGCCAGCCATTTTGCCGGCGCCGGCAAAATGGTCGAGCTTGGATCAGGGAGCACACGAGAAGTGCCAGATTATCAGCTCTCTCGTTTCGCCTGCTATCTCATCGCGCAGAACGGCGACCCGCGCAAGCCGGAAATTGCCAATGCGCAAAAATATTTTGCGGTGCAAACGCGCCGTCAAGAATTGTCTGATGCTGCGGCCGCAGATTTAGAGCGGTTGGAATTGCGCAAGCAAACTTCCGAAGAATTCAAAGCGCTCTCCGGCGCGGCGCGCGAGGCCGGTGTGCAAAACAAAATGTTCGGCGTGTTTCATGACGCCGGATACAAAGGCCTGTATGACGGATTGGGCAATGAAGCCATCAAAACGCGCAAGCGCATTCCGCCAAAAGAAAATCTGATGGATCGCATGGGCACAACCGGGTTGGCCGCCAATCAATTTCGCATGACGCAAACGCGGGACAAGCTGGCTCGTGAGCGTGTGAAGAACCAAGAACACGCCATTCAAACCCACGAGCACGTTGGCAAAGAAGTGCGCTCTGCAATTCAGCGCATCGGCGGAACCATGCCGGAGAATCTGCCGCCCGCGGAGCATATCAAGCAAGTTGAGAAACGCCTCAAAGGCTCGCCGGCGAAATTGAAATTGGAGGATAAAGAGGCTAAAGGCCTGGCCGGAGCATGAAGAAAACTGCCGCATCGAACTATGAGGAGGAGTAACATGCCCAAACGCAAAGCAGCGAAACCCAAAGACCCTTTCGAGCTTGCCCAAGACCCTCGCTTCATCTCCGGCATCTACAATTACTGCGATCGCTGGTGCGAGCGCTGTCCCTTCACGGCGCGGTGCATGGTTTATGCAATGGAAGAAGAAGATCGCAACGACCCCGCGGCTCGCGACCTCAACAACGAAGCATTTTGGAAAAAACTCGCCGCGATTTTCGCGCGCACAAATGAGATGCTCGAAAAAATGGCGAAAGAAAAAGGCATCGATCTCTCCGACGCGGAGTCCGCGGGCGCGGAGAGACAAGCGCGCCAACGCCAAAAGCGAGAAGAGCTGGCGAATCACGAACTGGCCAAAGCCTCGGAAGAATATGCGGACATGGTTGATGCCTGGTTTAAATCGGAGCAAAAACTTTTTGAACAAAAGCGCGAGGAGTTGGTCACGATGTTGGAGCTTGAGATCGGCGAGGACGAGCCGCAAGCCGTGGCCGCACGCCTCACAGACGCAGTCGAAATCATTCGTTGGTATCAGCATCAAATTCACGTGAAGCTCATGCGCGGCCTCATGAAGTTCGATCCCGAAGAGGAGCCGGAAGATGAAGCGTTCCCCAAAGATTCCGACGGCTCCGCGAAAGTGGCGCTGCTCGGCATGGATCGCTCGATTGCCGCATGGGGCGCGCTGCGCGAGCACTTTCCCGAGAAGACGGACGACATTCTCACGCTGCTTTTGCAACTAGATCGGCTGCGCCGCAAAACCGAGCAACACTTTCCGGCGGCGCGCAGCTTCAAACGGCCAGGCTTTGATGATTGAAGGCAAGCAACCCAGACGGCCCGTCTGGAAGACCGGCGCATTTGACCTGAATGGGAGTCAATTTAAAAATGGAAAAGCAAGGCACATGAGCAAGTTGATCTCAAATGAAAACCTCTCACCAATGGTGAGAGAAATTATAAACCAGAAAGAAGGCGGCTATGGCACGTGACCAGGCCTATCGCGAAGCAGAAAAGAAAATCGAAGAAGCGCGGCGTAAAGGGGCGAAGGAACTTGATCTCAGTGACATGCAACTCACCGAATTACCAGAATCAATCGGTGAACTAGCTCAATTGCACAAACTTGACCTTGGGCACGATTGGTCAAAGAATTTTGAAAAACGAAATCACCTGACGACACTGCCAGAGTCACTGGGACAACTTACGCAGTTGCAGTCGCTGAATCTCTCCAGCAACCACCTGACGGCACTGTCAGAGTCACTGGGACAACTCACGCAGTTGCAGTCGCTGCATCTCTCCAACAACCAATTGACAACATTACCGAAGTCACTTAGCAATCTTACGTGGTTGCTGTCTCTCTCCATCAGCGCAAACCGGCTTATAGCGTTGCCGGAGTGGTTGAGCCAATTAGTGCAGCTTCGTGAGCTATCAATCGGCGGGGAACAACTCGAAGTTGTGCCACAGTGGATTGCTAGGCTACCGGCTCTTCAGGAGCTTGATCTTAGTGGATATCCAATTCATGTTGCACCAAGTCCCGCTCAAGGTCAAGGTCGTTTAACTGTGCTACCGGATTTTTGGGGAGATCTGATCCATCTTACGGATCTCCGAGTTTCTGGAAATCAAATTCGCGACTTGCCCCCTTCCCTTGCTCAACTTGAGCAGTTGGAAAGACTGAATATCAGCGTAAACAAACTGACAGACATACCATCTTCCCTCACCCAACTTGAGCATTTGAAAGAACTCAATCTCAAAGACAACCCCCTCAACCCCGAACTCGCAACGGCATACAAAGAAGGCCTCGACGCTGTCAAATCCTATTTGCGCGCCAAGGCCGCCGCGCAAATCACGCTCAACGAAGCCAAACTCACCCTCGTCGGCGAAGGCGAAGTGGGCAAGAGCTGCCTGCTCGGCGCATTGCGAGGGGACCCGTGGGAGGAAGGCCGCCCCACCACGCACGGCATCGAGATCAAACCCGTCAAAGTTACCGACGCCGATAGCAAAAAGGAGATCACCCTCAACGGCTGGGATTTCGGCGGCCAACGCGTTTACCGCCCCACCCATCAGTTGTTCTTCAGCGCGCCGGCGGTTTATCTCGTGGTCTGGAAGCCGCGCGAAGGGCCGCAACAGGGTTTTGTCAAGGAATGGATCAAGCTGATCAAACATCGCGAGCCGGAAGCAAAAATTCTGGTCGTGGCCACGCACGGCGGCCCGCAACAGCGCCAGCCCGATATTGACCGCCAGGAACTTTGGGATCTCTTTGGCAAGGACACGATTATTGATTTCTTCCACATCGAGAGCAAGCCCGATAAAAAAGGCAAGCGGCGCGGCATCGAGGAACTCAAGGCCGCCATCGCCCGCGTCGCTTCAACCCTGCCGGAAATGGGGCGCAGCGTACCCAAAAATTTTCAAGAAGCGCGCGAAGCCCTGCAAAAAACCGGAGAGGCTTATCTGCCGTTGGAACGCGTGCTGGCCCTCTGCCGTGAGCACAAGATGGATGAGGAATTGGCGCGGCTGTTCGTGACCATTTCGCACAAGCTCGGGCATCTCATCCACTACCGGCACGACCCGGCCCTGCGCGACATCGTGGTGCTCAAACCCGATTGGCTAGCCACCGCCATCAGTTTTGTATTGGATGATGAAGAAACGCGCAACGCGCATGGTCTGGTGCGTTTCTTCCGCCTTAGCCAGTTGTGGAATGACACCACACGGGCAAAAGCCTTACTCTACCCAGCGGCTCTCCACGCGATCTTTTTGCGGCTGATGGAGCGCTTCGACCTTTCCTACTGTGTGGCTGATCCTTCTGCAAGAGGCGAGGCTGATCCGCAGAGTCTCATCGCGCCCAACTCGTTCCCGATACCCGTCCCGAAAAAGATTTGGAAAGAGAATGGCCGCCTGCCGTGGCTTCAGGCGATACGCAACAGGTGCAAATCTGCCGCATCGTGGATGACAAAGGCCAGTCCGCCACTGCCGAGGGCTTGTTTTATCGATTAATCGTGCGTCTGCACAAATACTCGCTCGGACGCGCCAACTACAATGACAGCGTCCACTGGCAGCGCGGCCTCACTCTGTATGACGACTACAATGGCCGCGCGCTATTGGAGCATGTCGGCAACGACATGCGCATCACCGTCCGCGCGCCGTACCCTGAACGCTTCCTCGCCATGCTGACGGGTGAGGTCAAATATTTGGTGGAAAGTTTTTGGGAAGGCTCGCGCTGTGAGGTGATGGTGCCGTGCATCGAGCCGTGCGGCAAACGCGCGCCCGGCATCGGTCTGTTTGAGGTCTCGAAGCTGATCGACAGCAAACGCTGCCAGCGTCCTGAGTATCCCTGCCCGGTGTGCAACGAATGGCAGGATATTGATTGTCTGCTGCGCAACGCGCCCGCTGCGCGGCCGGTTGCCGCAGAAGCCTTGTTTGCCGAATATACCGAGGTCAAACGCGAATTGGCGTCCGTGCGACATCTGCTGGTGCAATATGGCGATCAAACGCTGATTCGGTTTGATCGGCTGGATGCCCGCACCCGGAAAATCCTCAGCAAAGTGGATGATGCTTATGCCGGCATGATGGCTGCCCTCACCGACGAAGCCAAAGAAGGCCCGCGGCTGTCCAGCCTCGTGCCCGTTGATCGCAGCAACTTCAACCCAAAGGAATGGGCGAACGCCAAATTCCGCCTGACATTGTGGTGAGAACATTCGCGCCTGCCGCTGCGGAGTCTTGACGGCAAAGACAGCAAGAAAGGCGTCATTGAAATTGAACTCACGCGTGGCTGGTTCAAAAAAGCCGCGCCGTTTCTGAAAGTGCTGACCGGCACATTGAGTCTCGTTCTGCCGGTGGCTGCTTCCGGCGTCAAATTGGCGATGGATGACGCGGCATACGAAGCGATTGACGAACAACTCGATTTTGGTAAGGAGGTTATTGACGCTTCATTGGAGGGGAGTAAAAAAATCAACGATTGGCTGGGCGGGAGCGAGAGCACGGCATTGCAACACGGCGAAGCTATCCGCGCGCAGGGCGCGACCCTGCGCGAGCTGCATGCTCTGCTCAAAGCCAAAGACCCCGGCTTCGGCGGCCTCATCCGCGTGATGAACAAGCGCCAAGAATTCCTGTGGGTGCATCCGAGGTTTGAGAAGGAGTATTGATTCCATTTTTGTAAGTTGAAAAGTAACTATCCTATCATTGCAAAGTTAGAACGGCACATGTAATGTCTTTGGAAGTTTTTGAGCAATAAAACTGACTTTAAATTTCGAAGTGGCTTTGAATATAACTAAAACGACGGGGTAATAAACATGAGCCAAGAATCAAAGTTAAAATTTGATGAAATTGGGTACTGGTCTGAGATAAAGCTCGATATTATCAAGGACTATGCGTCCGAGTACTCAAAGATTCTGACCGCCCAGAAAACACCAAAACTTTACCACGTGTACATTGATGCCTTTGCCGGCGCGGGTACGCACATCTCTCGCAAGACCGGAGACTTTGTGCCAGGAAGTCCGTTGAATGCACTTCAAGTCACACCTCCTTTTCGCGAGTATCATCTGATCGATCTGAATCGAGAGAAGGTTGGTGCATTACAGAAGATTGCTGGAGAGCGGTCAGATGTCCATGTTTACGAGGGTGATTGCAACTCTATTCTATTGAACAAAGTCTTCCCCAAAGTGAAATTTGAAAACTATCGCAGAGGTTTGTGCTTGCTCGACCCTTATGGTCTCCACTTAAATTGGGAAATTATCAAAACTGCAGGGCAGTCGAAAAGCATTGACATGTTTCTCAATTTCCCCGTCGCTGACATGAATCGGAATGTGCTTTGGCATAATCCTGAGGGCGTAGATTCCAAAGATATTGAGCGCATGAACGCTTTCTGGGGTGACGAAAGTTGGCGAAAAATTGCATACACCTCCACGAAAAACCTTTTCGGCTTTCTGGAAAAAGAAGATAATGAAACAGTCGCTGAGGCATTTCGAGAACGGCTGAAGAAAGTGGCACAATTCAAGCATGTTCCGAAGCCTTTGCCGATGAGAAATTCGCGAGGGGCTACAGTCTACTATTTTTTCTTCGCTTCACAAAAGCCGGTGGCAAATCGAATCATCGAACATATCTTTGACAGTTATAGGAAACGAGGAATAAAATAATGGCAACCCAATCTTCCATCGAATGGACCGAGTCCACCTGGAATCCGGTGACGGGCTGCAATAAGATCAGTCCGGGCTGCAAGCATTGTTATGCGGAACGCATGGCGCGGCGGCTGCAGGCGATGGGGCAGCCCAATTATGTCAATGGATTTGATCTCACTTTACACGAGCATGCCTTGCAATTGCCGTTAAAATGGAAAAAACCGCAGACCATTTTTGTCAACTCGATGAGTGATCTATTCCATAAAGATGTTCCGGTGGAATTTACTTTACGCGTTTTTGACGTTATGCGGAGAGCCAATTGGCACCACTACCAAATTTTAACCAAGCGTTCTGCACGCTTGCTTGAACTCGATCCCATACTGCCCTGGGCATCGCATATTTGGATGGGCGTGAGTGTAGAAACGGAAGATTATGCGTTTCGTATCGACCACTTGCGCCAAACCACCGCGCATGTCAAATTTCTTTCTCTCGAACCCCTGTTGGGTCCGCTCCAACGATTGAATTTGAATGCAATTGATTGGGTCATTGTAGGTGGCGAATCCGGACCGGGCTCACGATCAATGAATCCACTTTGGGTGACCAATATTCGAAATCAATGTCAAAAGGCAAATGTTCCCTTCTTTTTCAAACAATGGGGGGGAACAAGGAAAAAGAAAACTGGCAGGCAGCTAGAAGGTCGAACTTGGGATGAAATGCCAATGGTTTACAAAAATAAAGAACACGCCATTGTTCAAGCATAATAATCGGAATGTCGATCTTTCCTACACAAAACAGAAACTCAAAAAAATCGAAAACGTGATATGCGACTTCAAACCCAAAACTTCATTATGGTTATTGGTGGTCTTCTTTTCTTGATTTTACCGTGTTATGCGCAAAAAGACACTGCGATCCACCTCCTCGACGCTGCCCACAAAACCCCCATCGAAGGCGCGCGGGTTTATGTCAAAGGCCGCGCTTTGGCGCTGCGCTCGGATGTGAATGGCCGCGTGGTGATTCCGGAAAAATTCAGAAAGGCCAAACTCAGCATTCGCGCGAAAAATTACCAGCCGCTGGAAGTGAGCTTACCGCTCAAAAGCGCCTCTCCCCTGCTACTCCAATTTGATGAGATGCGAGTCAATGCAATCGAAAAGAAACTTTCGTTCAATCGCGGGGACACGCTGCGCGGCAGCTACGGGCCGTATCGCGCCAACAACGATCTGCTGTTCTACGATCTCAACATGCGCTTGAATATCGCGGAGAAATATCTTTCCGGTTTCAACACGATCCGCTTCAAAATGCTCTCGGATGATTCTCGCATTCAAATCGATCTGTTCGATAACATGCAAGTCGATAGCATTTTGTTTAATGACAAGCCGCTCGAGTACACACGCGATTTCAACGCGGTATTCATCAATTTTCCGGAGAAGCTAAAAGCCGGCAAGATTTATGAAATCGACTTTCATTATTCCGGACATCCCAAAGAAACCGGACGCTTCGGCGGCATTGCGTTCAAGCAAGATTCGCTAGGCAATCCGTGGATTTATACGGCCTGCCAAAACATCGGCGCGAGTTTGTGGTGGCCGAATAAAGATCAGCAGCCGGATGAAGTGGATAGCATGAAGATCAACCTTGCTGCGCCATCCGATTTGACGGTGATTTCTAATGGCCGCTTTCAAAATAAAATCGATCTCGGCGACGGCTACACGCGCTGGAATTGGAAAGTGCATTATCCCATTAACAACTACAGCGTCTCGCTGAATATCGCCAAGTACACGCATTTTGTCGAACGGCTCGGCGAGGTCACGATGGACTATTACGTTTTGCCCTATCATCTCGAACCGGCCAAGCGGCAATTCGCGCAAGCCAAGCCCATGCTCGAATGTTTTGAGAAATACTTTGGCGCGTATCCATTTCCAAAAGACGGCTACAAATTGATCGAGGCGCCCTATTCCGGCATGGAGCATCAAAGCGCGGTGACTTATGGCAATCTCTTTCAGAACGGCTATCTCGGCCGCGACTGGACCGGTGTGGGCGTGAGCACGAAGTTCGATTTCATCATCATTCACGAAAGCGGGCACGAGTGGTTCGGCAACAGCGTGACCGCAAATGATATTTCTGATGCGTGGATTCAGGAAGGCTGGTGCACGTATGCCGAGGGCGTTTATGTCGAGTGCATGTTTGGCTACGAAGACGCGCTCAAATACGTGAACGGCTATAAAAGCAAAGTGCAAAACAAGTCACCCATCATCGGGCCGGCGGGCGTGAATCATTGGCCCTCGAACGATCAGTATTTCAAAGGCGCGCTGTTCTTGCATACGCTGCGGCATGTTGTCGATGACGACAAAAAGTGGTGGGCGATGTTGAGGGATTATGCCGAGCGTTTCAAATACAAGAATATCTACACCGCCGACGTTATCAACTTTTTCAATTCCTATTTCAAGCGCGATTTTATTCCGGTTTTTGAGCAGTATTTATATCACGCTCATATTCCGAAGTTGCAAGTGAAGTTTGAAGAGAATCGCGTGGCGTATCGTTGGCAAGCCGAAGTGGAAGAGTTTGACCTGCCGGTGAAAGTGCGCGTGCATGGCAAAACGCATTTCATTCATCCCACCGCGGAATGGAAATCCGAAGCGCTTGGCGGCATGGCGAAAGAAAACTGGCAGGTCGCAACCGACTTGTTTTATGTGGAGGTTGAGGCAGTGGACTGAAACAGATGATTAACCTCAAACTATGAAATTCAAAACAACTTATGCAAAGCGAGTGGACAAAATGATTTTATTATACAACGGTACCTTCAAGCAAACCGAAAACGTCATTTACCTACCCTTCTGGCTAATTTGAATTTTATAGTTAAATTGATCCCTGTTTCCCGTCACCTTGGTGCTTGGGAAAATTACCACGGAATTGACGTAGCGCAGGCTTCCAGCCTGCGCTACGTCAATAACAGACAAGAGTTCTACGCTACTAAGCGCCGTTTCGAAATAAACATTCCTCGTCAATCGCCACCACGTTTTTTCTTCCCAAAATTCTGGCATAAACTTCGTTGGTCGCCTGCCGCACGCCCCAAATTTGCACGTGGGTTTCTTCTTCCAGAAGATTGCCGGCTAAATGTGCAAAGTCGCCGTCGCCGGAAACGATGATGACGTGGCGCAATCGTGAGCCTGACAGCAAAGCATGTTGCTGCGCGCGGCGAACCTCGTCGGCCAGTTTGAAATCAACGCCATTCTTGATCGCGATTTCCGAGGTATGATCGTGTTGCTTTCGTGGTTGCCGGGCCATGACGTTTTCCGGCTGCAACGGAATGAACTTATGCCGGATATACACCGGCAAAAAGCGCGCTTCCAATGGACGCTCCCAATAGCCCACGGTCAAACGATAGGCCACGCGCGGAAATTCGTTTTGTGCTCTGGCCAGCAACCGGCGCAAAATTTCCCCAAACCATTCGACTTTATCCGACAAAGCTTGCGGCAGCTGCATACGGTGCACTTGATTGACGATCTTGGCGTTCTTCCAAAGGTTTTCGTGATCGATAAACACGCCTACGCGTTCCGTACTCGTAACGCCATTCCAGCTTGAGGAAGAATGATCGCAGCGGTTTTCTTTTATGCGCCGGCGTTGGTTTGGCTTCGATTGATGATCTCGAAGCCCCGTGTCTTCTGCAGAAGGCGAGGTTTCTACTTTTTCAAATTCATTTGGCGCTCTGCCGGCATTCTCACTCACGGCATCTGAAAACGCTGACGGTATGGCCGGGCTCTCCGGTTCCGCAGGGTGAGACTGATTCTCGACGGCCGCAGCGCCGGCAAAGGCCTCGAGGTCCTGCAACAAATCGATTTCGAGGCCGGAATTTTCTACGGTGTGGTAAAGTTGCTGCGCCAAATCCGTCCGATTGTTCCTTTTGCAAAAGTGCAGCAGTTTCCAGCCGGTTTTATTCATCCATTGCTCGCTCTGCGGATTGGCCAACTGCGAGAGCAGGCAATCGCGCAGAACGTTGAAGGCCTCGGGAATATCCTTCAAATGCTCTTCGTAAATATGCGCCAGCTCGGCATAATTAAAAAAATAATCCGGTTGATGTGCGATGCGCGCTTTGAGCCAGGTGGCCACCTCTTGCACTTGCCCCGCTTGTTGAAACTCATCCACAACCTTTTGCAAATCGACTTGCGCCATCCGCTTTCGAATCGGATATAATTCCGAGATGTTTTTGCGCCATCCCGTCCCGGTTTTTTCTTCGGCGAGTGGTTCTTGCGGCTCCGGCTGCTTTGGCGCAGCAACTTCGATTGTTTCTTCCGTCAGTAGTGAGGAATCGATTAAACGCTCGCGCTTATCGTTTTCCGCCGGCGGCTGTTGCGCAGAAACGTTGGTCATTTCAGCAGCCGGTGATAAAACGAGTAAATGCTCGCGCGTATCGTTTTCTGAGGACGGCTGTTGCCCGACGCCCTTGGCCGTCTCTTCCGCCGGCGAGAAACCGATCAAACGATCAAGTTCGCGCCTAACGTCTTCTGATAACGGTAGAGGTTTTACCATCGCTAAATTGCGGCTCACGAACGCCTCGTGTGGCTTGCCGGCTGCTATCAATTTGTGCAGCCGTTCCACAAAATAGCCTGCCAAGGTTTCATCTCTGAGCCGTTTGTTCAGCTCGCGTTCGCGCAGCTCATCGACAAATTTTCTGCTTGGTTTATCAAAAAACCTGCTTAACGCGCGCGACAAACACAAATTTTGCAGCCGGTCGCGCAGCTCCTCAAGTTCCGGCTTTTCTTGCGGAGCGCAGGAGGCGGCTCCTTCACGGTCCATAACATTTTGCAGGGCACGGCATGCGCCGGACAAAATTTTTTCAAAGCTTGGGCGGTGCTTTTCTTGATGCCCGGCCAATAAAACTTTGCACATTTCGCCGAAAATATTGGCGGTCACAAAAGCTTCGTGCGGCTGCTCCGCTTGTAAAAGCAAAGCGACGAGTTGGGCGGAAGCCAGCACCGCAGGAGCGAGAAAAACGTTGGCCGGCTGACCGGCAATCCACTTGTTCTGCTTTTGCGCCAGCGCATAGTGCAAACTCTCTTGCAATGTCTTCGGCGGAGGCGATAGCATTTCGCTGCGGCGCAGCAATGCATGAACTTCATCTGCGAAGCCGTCGGCAATCTCCTGTTCGTTTTCAAAAGGAAAAATCCAGGATAATGAAGATGCCGGTGCATTTTCAGCCGGGGCCGGAGCTTGTTCTTCTGTGGGAGAACTTGCAATTGAAGTTTCTGCGGGTGCAACTGCTACTGCCGGCGCTGCTTCTTTCAACAATTCACTTTTAAGTTGCTGGAAGCGCTGCTGCGCCCAGGCCATTTCCGGATCGTTCGCCAACAAGGATTTGAGATAGTGCCAGCATTTCTCCGGCGTTTCTTCCGCTTGCGCAAGAATAACGCAAGCACCCCAGTGCGCGCCGGCTTCTTCGGAATGATTTTCCAGCAAGTGGTAGGCGAGGGCGCGAGCTTCCGCAAAGTTGTTTTGCTGGCAATAATCCCGCGCGCGGGCATATTTTTGTTCTATGGTTTCATCCGGCATGAAGACAAACTTTCGTGTTTGCGTGGACCGATCGGGCATGTTCTGTTCCCCGGTAATCATTAGAAGAATGAGTATGAGTTAACTTTTTTAGTGTCTTTTGGTTGGCAAGCAAGAGGCTTGGACTACTCCATTAATCTATTACAAGTGACCTCTTTGCAAAAAAAGCAAAAGTTTTTTACGCATTACGTTTTACGCCTTATGGCTTACGTGATGCGTAATTCGTAAAACGTAAACATCTTGTTTGGTTCCGGCTCGTCCGGCTTATGTAGCTGCATAGTTATCTTGACAATATATACCATTCGCCAAGTGTTTTGCGGATTGCAAAAAGGTGATCTTCTGTTGTCGTTAGGCGAGAAATGAATCGGCGCAAAAAACATGCTGGAGCAACTTTCATTGGAATTCAAACCGGCGTGGTCACCACGTATTTTCAACCTTTCCTCAAGCCCGGCGACAATTTTATTGCACCTTGTTATGAAAGTTTTATCTTTCCACTGGGAGCACGATTATGTTCGCTGAAATAAACCTACATCCATTGTTGCAACAGTTCGATCCTGCCATTCTACCCATCGGCGTTTACATCGTCACGCCGGACGGTCGCTTTGCTTTTTGCAACGCGTACCTGCGCCGTTTGCTGCAGCTCCCGCCGGAAGGCGCGCTTACCCAAATGATCAGTGATTTTTACGCGGACGCAGAGGAGCGGCCGCGTGTGTTGGCGCGCGTGCGGCAAGCGGAAGAGCAGGGCGCATTTTTCGAAAAAGAAATTTTGCATTTCAAAGTGGCGGGCGGCGATATGTTTGTACAAAATAATTGCCGCAGCTTGCGCGATGCCCACACGCAGGAACTGGTAGGCTTTGCCGGCTCGCTGGTGGATGTCACGCAGGAGCACCAGTATTCCGACATGAACAAGGCGTTGCATCAGCGCATCGCGGAGCTCACCACGGATATCGGCCGCGTGTGGCACGCCAGCTCCAGCATGATGGTCATGGTGCATCAGGCCTTGAACGCCGCCATTTGTGCGCTCGGGCCGAATCCGTTTCCCGACGAGGGCACGCCCTCCACCGACGAAATCGATCAAGCGTTGCAAAAGCCGGCGCAAGAAGCGGCGCTGGCCATTGAGAATTTATTGTCGGCTACGACCGCCGAGCAAAAAAAAGAAACCCTGTCCGAAGCGCTCTGGCAGGAGCTGCAAGACCAGCTTCCGCTGTTGCGCGATTTCATTGGCGCCGTCCCCATTCCGGAATCGCGCGCGAATACGCTGCGTGTGATCGCCCGGCGCCTCGGGGAAATTTGTGAAAAAATGCCGCCGCGCAAGTTGCCGAAAGAAGCGGTGAAGGAACTGGCGCGCACCGCCTCCCAGCTCGAACGTTTGGCGGCGATGATTGCGGCATTGCATACGCGCACCGCGGTCATTCAAATGGATTACACCATGCGCTCGCTGCGCGAGTTCATTACCAGCGACGTGCGGCGGCAGGAAAAACCGAAATGCGTGCCCCTCATCAGCCTGGTGGAAACGGCGCACCGGCAGCTCGCCGAATTTGCGCATAGCAGCCGGGTGAAAGTGCGTTGTGAAAACGAAATCGAAGGGGCGGCGGTGCTGGGCAGCGAACGCGATTTGTTGCGCGCGCTTGCCAACCTTTTGCACAACGGCATCAAATACAGCTGGCATCGCGAACGCGGCAAGCCGCCCTGGGTGTTGATCCGCCTCTTTCGCGAGCAGCAGCGGCTGGGCGTCGCGTTCGAAAATTGGGGTGTGGCTATTTCACCGGAGGAAATCGAAAACAAATTAATTTTCAAATTGGGTTACCGCGGCGAATGGTCCAAAGACCGCGGGCGCTTGGGCACGGGCATCGGCTTGACCGATGCGTTAGACGTGGCGCACAAGCACGGCGGCACCATCGCCGTGGAGAGCCGGCCCGCACGCACGCGGCCGCTCGCGCCGGAAAACGAGAATTACTTCGAGCAGCCATTCATGACCACCGTCACCATATTTCTGCCGGAAGCAAACGAGGGCGAGGAGAAACAAAGATGAATAAACCACGCATCCTTTGGGTTGAAGACAGCGCGAAATTCGAGCTGGCCAATTTGCTAGGCCCGATTTATGCTTCAAATAAGTATGAATTGACGCTCGCGGAAGACGCGACTGCAGCCGTGCGTTATTTACAAGCCGTACAGTTCGATGTTGTCATCATGGACATCCGCATTCCGCCGGGCCGCGACCGTTATTGGTCGCAGCAATACGAACGCGCCGGCGCGGACAAAGCCGCGGCGCAACTCGGGCTGGCGATGTTATCGTGGCTATTCAATGGCCGGAACAACGGCCACAGCAACGGCAAGCTCGTGCCGCCCGCCTGGGTGAGGCCCGAGCAATTCGCGGTTTTTTCCGTGGAAGGAGAATTCGAAATCGGCGAAACTTTGCGCCAGCTCGGCATTCGCAATTTCGTGGAAAAAAGGCCGGGGTTGTTGGATACGGTTTTGTTGGATCTTATCAACCGGGTCATCCGCGGCCGCAACGGCCATGCGGCGCAGCCATGATCAACGTCAAGATTCCGCTCGACGCTCTCACCACTATTTTTATTTTTTTGATCGGCTTGCCGGCGTTGTTGCTGCAAACCCTGGCGCCGGAATTGCGCGAGATCGTGCGCAAACGCCGCCTGCAACTGGCCGTTTTCACCACGCTGCCCATCGGTGTCGCCGGCGTGACCGTGGCGCTAGGCGTTTGGTTCTCGCAATGGTGCGTGGATAAAAAGCTGGTTGAAACCGGCAAATATCCGTTGCTGCGCACGCTCTTGCAAGAGGATGGGCAATTGCTGTGGATTTGGGTTTTGCTTTTTCTGGTTTTTATCTCCGGTTTGAGCGCGATGGCGCTCACCGACAAATGGCGCCGCGAAATGGTGATCGAAGCGCTGCAGGAAGAAGCGCTCGGCGTTCTGAGGCGGCACGGGCGGTTGCTGGAATCCCAGGTCAAAAACCTGATTCAATTGGGCAAACAAAGCGAAGCCGGCAAAGACAAAGATTTGGTCTTGCAAGCGCTCGCCCAGCTCGCGCAAGCGGTGCAAGCCCACGCACGCTATGAGGGCCGCCAGCTCGAAGCTTTGATTTTGGGCCTGGAAGACGTGTTGTTGTTGGGCCGGCAAAAAGGCAGCTCGGAAATTTTTCGCACCGCTGCGGATTTGCTTTCCGAGGTGGTGATCTTCGCCACCAAAGCGCGTTATTCTTCGGATTTGGGCTGGGCCGTCCGCACCATCAGCGCGCTGGCGCGCACCTCGTTTCCGAGCCAGCCGGCGCACATTCAAAGACGCTTTGTCGATGCGTTAGATTTGTTGAGCGCCGACAAAGATGCAGCGACGTGGATGAGCGAAGCCTTGTTCGAAATCGGCAGCCACGCCGTGACGGAAAATCAAATGTTGGTGGTGATGGCGGCGCTTTCCAAATTGGACGCGCTCGCCAAACGTTTGCCGCGGCTGGAAGGAGAAGTGGCGTATGATTATCTCGGCCTCATCGCGCATCTGTGGGTGAGAGGCGAAACCGCGCGGCGCTATGTTGCGAAAATGTTGGAAGAAGCCGCGGGCCTGTTTGCGTTGCCGTTGCAGGAAGTGATACAGGAAGCGCAAGCGCATTGCATGCAAACTGCAAAATTTGAAACGGCGGATCATCTTGCAGTGCTGCTGCAAGCCGGGAACAAGTGAAGATGAAATAAACAACTCACTGTCATTCGAAGGAACAGATTGTGTGAAAACGCTCGAATTTGTCATTGCGGGCGCAGCGAGGCAATCTCTAAATCCAATACGTGCACGCACCGAGATTGCTTCGCTGCGCTCGCAATGACGTTTTCACACAGTCTGGAATCTTTTAAGCCACAAGCACAGCGCTTAAATTTCAGTCATCCCTCCGGAATTTGCCAATCAATCGACAGCTTTCCCGCTTTACGCAATGCGGCGTTGGTCTTTGAGAATGGCCTGCTGCCGAAGAAGCCATTATTGACCGAGAACGGAGAGGGGTGTGAAGAAGTAATGATTACATGCCGCTTGCGATCGATGAGTTTCATTTTCTGCCTGGCATAGTTGCCCCACAACAAAAATACCACCGGACTCTCTTTGGCATCAACTGCCTGAATAATAGCATCCGTGAATATTTCCCAACCCTGGTTGCGGTGCGAGGCCGGAACGTGCGCGCGCACTGTCAGCACCGTATTCAGCATCAGCACGCCCTGCTTGGCCCAATGCGCCAAAGAGCCGTTGTTGGGAATATGAAAGCCGAGATCTTTTTGCAGTTCTTTGAAGATGTTCATCAGCGAGGGCGGCGGCGGAATACCGGGCCTTACCGAAAAAGACAAGCCGTGTGCTTGTCCGTAATCGTGGTAGGGATCCTGCCCCAACAACAAGACGTTGACTTTTTTGTACGGTGTGAGCTTCAGCGCGGCAAAGGTTTCTTTTTCCGGAGGAAAGACCGCAAACTTTTGCCGGTCTTTCTGCAAAAAATTTTGGAGTTTTTGATAATAGGGTTTTTGGGTTTCACCGGTAAGCACGGAGCTCCAACCGGCCGGAATTGCAGGAGTCATTTAACTCTCATCATTTCTTCTTTTTCTTATTCAGACGGCGCGGCTTTGCGGCCATGGCTCTCTTGTTCTTCAAGTCCTCAATCCTGCAGATACACCGCACAGGTTTCAAAACCCTCCTCGGGAGTACCGTGGTCACTGCTCGTGTCGAAAAACGTCGGCTCGTATTTCTCATGGCTGTATGTGAAGAAAGCCAACGACCAACGATTTTCATCGCCGAAATAGCGCAGGCGACCCAGATGGGTTGGCGTATTTCGCAGCCGCTCAATATGCTCCTTCCGTGATTCGCCTTATAATTTTGCGTCAAAGCGACGTGGAACATAAGGCTCTCTATACGCATCAAAGTAACAAAGCTGTCCGCGAAAACGCACCTCGATGTGTGTGTATTTGCCGGCGTAATGCTTTTCGGCGTAAGCCAAAATGCGGTTGCGCGTTCGCTCTTGCACCGCCAGCGGGATTTTGACGCCGCCGGAGTGGGGGTCATAAACCCAGGGCATTTTACTCCTCCTTCTTTTGTGAATCGAGAACGATCCATCTATGTCGATTGATGGTTGCTTTGTAACACTTCCCTGCAGCATGTCATTCTCTGGAAGAATCAGCCTGTGTGAAAACACAAACACATGTCACATTCATCCAGCGAATCTGGCTGTCGGAAGTGCGACATCACGGGATATTCATGCGCCTGCCAATACCCGGCGTGGTGCGGATTCTTGATGGTAAAGATTTCCTTGCCATCGCTCTTGTGCGTGTGCAATTTCCAATGAGCAATCGAATCAACCGGCGCCGGGCATTGGTCGGATCGCGAAACAGCGGCGTATGATGCTCGAGCATTCCAACCCGGTTAGATTTTCAATCCGATCATGTCGCCCGGTTGGATTTCCCATTCATCCAGCCACACGCGCAGTCCGTCTTTTTTCAGCCGGTTCGCCAACTCCCGCACCACCGGTTTGTCTTTCGAGCTGTGGCTGAGGAAAACGTCGTAATCGAAGTGAGTGCTCATGGCTAAATCAAGCGGCCTGAACGTTGGAAAACTGGAGCATTTTTGCTTGCACGGATTCCATAATCGAATCCCGAATGAACGCGCTGGCATTGAGGATCTCAATGCCGATCAATTCCCCCTTGTCATTCAGTTCAGCCGTGATATTGGGACTAAGCTCGATACTTCCGCATTCCGGTTCATCAGAAATAGCCAGATGCAGAACATCTTCTTGCTCAAAATAGGCCAGCTTGGTTTTATTCATGAGTGAATCTCCCGGTTTTAATCCGAAAGTTAATCTGTTGGCGTGTGGTAACATGGATGGTTACAGGCGTTATTGCATTTTCGTCCGCTTCATAGGGTACAATGACCAGTTTGTTATCATGGCGTCCGACAGCGACACGACGCCCTGTTGCCGTATCGAAATATCGCTCCGGCGAAGATTTGAGAATGTTCTCAATGATAGCAAGGTCAAATCCACGCAACCTTGCTTTATACTTCATATAATCTGTCCACTCGACTGTCATATGAAATCAAATTTCTATGAGCAACGGAATCAACCGGCGCCGGGCATTGGTCGGATCGCGAAACAGCAACGTATGATGCTCGAGCGTTCCAACCCGGTTAGATTTTCAATCCAATCATGTCGCCCGGTTGGATTTCCAATTCATCCAGCCCCACGCGCAGCCCGCCTGCTGCAGCCGGTTCGCCAACTCGCGCACCACCGGCTTGTCTTTCGAGCTGTGGCTGATGAAAACGTCGTAGGTGAATTGTGTGTTCATAGCTAAAAATGAATTGTAACTGCAGTTCTATCTATCTCGACGAAGCTGTGTTGCTCAAATGCTTCCACAATCTGTTCGAGATTCTGCATGAACAACTTTTCCAGATCAGCATTCTTGATGTTGCCGGTAGACACCAATAACAACTTGTACGGCTCGCCTTGAAGAATCAAGGAGTCAACAAATTCTCCGTCTTTGCTGACAACAATCCGCTTTTCGCGCAAAGAAAGCTCTTTAATTTCCGAATCGAGCGTTCGATTCCTCAACGGCAAGTCAAGCGTATGCAAGGCATCATGCCCCAGATCTCGCACGCGATACATGAGCCGGCGGGGCAATTGTGCGTCAATTAAGAAGTTCATGCTAAAGCCGCTTGCATACGTTTCACTTGCGTCAGCCGCGTTGCAAAGACCAAAGTGGCGCGAATGTCGTCGCGCTCAAGATCCTCATAGTCTGCCAAAATCTCATCGGCTGTCATCCCGGAACTGAGCAGCTCCAAAATCATTTCAACGGGATAACGCAGGCCGCGTATGCATGGTTTGCCGTGGCAGACTTCGGGATCGATGGTAATGCGTTCGGCGAGCAATTTCGAGCCATCTTGATTTTGTTGATTCATAACCACTCCTAGTTGTAATCTTCAATGAGCAACGGAATGAACCGCCCCCGCGCATTGGCTGGATCGCGGAACAGCAGCGTATGATGCTCGAGCGTCGACCGATCCGGCGCGAAATAGGCGTGTGACATAACCATGAGCAGCGTGCGCGAGCGTTCCAAACCCTGCGAGATTTTCAATCCGATCATGTCGCCCGGTTGGATTTCCCATTCATCCAGCCACACGCGCAGCCCGGCCTGCTGCAGCCGGTTCGCCAACTCGCGCACCACCGGCTTGTCTTTCGAGCTGTGGCTGATGAAAACGTCGTAGGTGAATTGTGTGTTCATGTTCTATTCAACCCGCATGGGTGAGCAAAGTCGAACTTGCGTAGCAGAATTTTCCAAGCTTAAAAAGCATCGTGTGCAAACCCGGCATCGCCTGCTGCTCTAATTCACTGCAAACCCAGTATATGGCCTTTTATACGGCGCGTGAAAGGCCAACACGATATCATCTTTGGGCACACCCAACGCCACTAATTCGTTTGCCATCCCGGTTTCCGTTCCATCGTGCTGTATCCAGATTTTGCCGTTTCTTATATCCATGTGAATGATACAGCCATACATTCGGCGATCGTTGTGCCAGCCGGCATGAACCAATTGATAGTGGTCATGCTCTTGGTCAAAAATGATTTGTGCTTCATCGTCTTCAAGCAGTGATTTGTGGCTGCCGTATCGCGTGATCACTTCTTGAACGTGAGCGCGGTAAGCATTTAGTTTATCCATTTTACAATCACCTCACTTTTGGTTTCATAAACGATTAGTCTGAGCTGATGGCGTTGGACTGCGGTTTGGATGAACTGAAGCGCGAAGAAGGTGTCGTAGGTATCCCTCGGGACGGCTAGATATAAAACACGTTCCGGCTCTTGTTCTTCCAACGCCTGACGATAATTCAGAAACTGTCCCAATGCCGTGTGAAACTCAAAAATCGCAGAAGAGCCGGCAAAGCTCTTTATCTCGACGGCGATTTTTTGCCCATCTTTTTCGGCCGCAATGAGCTTCTCTGCGCCTAAATCAATCGCCACTTCGATTCCGCCAACGCGAATTGATAGCGGGTCATGTGTGATAATCCATCCCGCTTTTTGAAGCGCGTTTCTGACTGTGTCATGAAAGATGTCTTTTGCTGGCATAGGAACCTCAGGTTTCAATGAGCACCGGAATGAACCGCCGCCCGCATCGGTCGGATCGCGGAACAGCAGCGTGTGATGCTCGAGCGCCGGCCATTCCAATGCGAAATACGTGGCAGACATGACCATGAGCAGCGTGCGCGAGCGTTCCAATACACCAACGATTAGAATTCCAGAAATTCTTCCGGATAATGCGTCAAGTCCAGTTTCTCTTCAGCCAGAATAAGGCGTATGCCCCATTGTTGCATCGCCAGCACGCCTACAAGAATCTCAATAGGCATTCCATCTTCGTCGTTTCCAATGTTATCAATCACCATGGCATGAAATGATATGCGATGCCCTTCCACTGAAACGAACCGGCATTTTTATGCCCTTCAATCAATGTAGGCGAAGAATGTGATATCCTCAAGCAATTTGCCGGACATTCTGAAGGCCTCCATCGACTATCTTTAGAAGGCATTTGAAAAGTCATTATATGCCGTCATTGCGAGCCGGCTTTATCGGCGAAGCAATCCCATTTTATAAAGTTACACATTGCGAAGAGATTGCTTCGGCAAAAAGACGCCTCGCAATGACTCGGCAAACGGGCTTTTCAAATACGCTCTTAGATATTGTGGTTGAGGCTCAAAAAGATTCAGACTGTGTGAAAACGCTCGGATTTGTCATTGCGAGCGCAGCGAAGCAATCTCTAACTCCAATACGTGCACGCGCCGGGATTGCTTCGCTGCGCTCGCAATGACGTTTTCACACAGTCTGATCCTTACAAAATGACATTGGGGGATGCTGATTTTGATTATCACAATTTATAGTTTAAAGTTTCAATCCTGCCCATATTTCGCCTCCAGCACGATGCCCTTCTGTTTCAATTCCGCCCGGGCTTCGCGCAAAAACTTTTTGATGGGATCGACGCTGGACGCATAGGTCGTGCCGTAATCAATCAAATCGATTTCTTGCGCCGCCAGCTCGCGCAAATCTTGCTCGTTCAAAATTTGCCCGGTGGGAAGATGTTTGGGCGGCGCCACGATGCGTATCTTGTTGGCCGGCACACTGCGAATGATGCCGGCCAATTCCAACCCGGCGCCCGGACGCACCACCAACACCGGCCCGCCGGAGAAGCCGAAACGCGCCACGGCATCCACGATAAAGGTCCCGAGAAAAGTCACCTCGCTGACGACGCCGGTGGTGAGCTGTTTGACTTCGCGCGGATAGCCGATGACATAGACGAAATCTCCCCATTCGATCTGGCCGGAGGCGGCTATTGGAAAAGGAAAGCTCGGACCCAGGGTTTTTGTGGTTTGCACCAGCAGCAGCGCCAGATCCGCTTTCACATCGGCATACAAAATCTCCGCAGCAAAATATTGATTGGCCTGGCTGCTGGCGTAAAAACTCTGGCTGGCTTTAATCTTGCGCGCCACCAGAAATGGAAACCCTTTCCCGGCTTCCGTCCGTTCATATTGATCGATCGTATCAGGTTTGGTAAAAATGTGCGCACAGGTTATAACCACGGCCCTTTCTTCTTCGCTGTAAATGATCACTCCGCCGCCGTTGATTTTTTGGAAGTCCAGTTCGGAATTGGTGGTCATCCCCGCAGGCGGCGGCAGCAAGCGAAAACCGGTGGGACTGTTGCGATCGGGCGACAACCGCCCGTTGCTGTAGTGATGATGAAAATCCGTCGCGCGATAGTTGAACACTGCGGAGACGCCGACCACCGACGGCAACGTTTGATGCAGCAAATTTTTGATTTGTTGTGACAATAAAATATTCTCCGGCGGCGCGGCTTGCCGCACGCTGGTGCACGCGCCCAGTCCGAGCAGAAAAGAGAGAATCAAAATTTTTACGCGGATTAAAAACCCGCACGGGTAGTTGGCCATGTCATTCGGTCCTGGCATTGAGCTTCAAATACTGCGCTTCTTCGCGGCCTTTTTGTTCATCGACAAAATAAAGCAAAATTCCGCCCGCCAGAAAAAGAATGGCAAGCGAGGCGATGCCCACGCGCGAGCTGCGTGAAATCAATCCTGTCAAGCCGATCAAAATCGGGCCGAAGATCACCGCGAATTTTCCCAGCAAATTATAGAAGCCGTAGAATTCGGCCGCTTGATCGTGCGGAATCAAGCGCGAATAAAAAGAGCGGCTCAAGGCTTGAATGCCGCCTTGCACGAAACCGATGGTGACCGCGAGCGCATAGAACTCATATCTTTCCGTCATCTGCACCGCCCAAACTACCACCAGCATGTACACGCCGATGGCAATGAAGATTGCGCGCCTGGCGCCGATTTTTTCGCCCATTCTACCGAAAAAAATCGCGCTAGGGAAGCCGACGAATTGCGTGATGAGCAGCGCCAAAATCAAATCATCCCGTTTGAAGCCGATGGACAAACCATAGTCGACCGCCATGCGCACGATGGTGTCGACGCCGTCGATGTAAAGCCAGTATGCCATCAAAAAAAGAAAAATCGTGCGCAGATGCCTGATCTTTTTAAACGTGCGCTGCAATTGTTGCCAGCCCGCGCGCATCGCGTTTTTCGTTTTCACTGCTGCCCGCAGCCGCGGCTCGGGCACGAATAAAATTACCGGCAGCGTGAACACCCCCCACCATATCGCCACGCTGAGAAAGGATATGCGCACGGCCTCGCCGGCATCGGCCAGTCCAAACGTGGCCGGTTGCAATGTCATCCACACGTTGAACGCGAACAGCAGGCCGCCGCCGAGATAGCCCATGGCGTATCCTATCGCCGAAAGCAGGTCGATGCGATTTTCGCTCGCGAGTGCAGGCAGCAAAGCGTCGTAAAAAATATTGGCGCCGGAAAAACCGACCGCGCCCCAGGCATAAATCAAAACCGCCAGCAACCATTGTCCTTCTGCCACGAGAAACAAAGAGCCGGCCGCGAGCGCGCCCAGATAGGCGAAGAAGATCAAAAATTTTTTCTTGTGATTGCCGGAATCGGCGATGGCCCCGAGAATAGGCGCGAGCACGGCCACAAAGATGCCTGATAGCGAATTGGCAAAACCCAGCATGGCCGTGCTGGCCGTCACCTCCACGCCGGCGCTCCAATATTCTTTGAAAAAAATCGGAAAGAACCCCGCCATCACCGTCGTCGCAAAAGCGGAGTTGGCCCAATCATACATGCTCCATCCGAATTCTTGCTTGCTTTTGAAGAGAGGCATCAGGTCTCCGCGAAAAGTGGCGAAAGGATTTTGTTGATCTCGTGTTTGTATCTTCGTGGTTAAATTTGATTCCGGCTAATACTACTCCAGCTCATTGCGCAAAAATATGCGCAAGCCCGTTTCCTCGATGGCCAGCGTAATCAAATTGGGCCGGCAGCACACGGCGCAATCTTCGACGTATTGTTGTTTGTAGCCGGAGCTGAGATCGACCAGAGTTTCGTTCGCCTGGCCGCAAGCCGCGCACGGCCACGCCGCGGGCGTCAATTCGCCGGGAACGGCAACCGGCAAATCTTCGCCGGCGTTTCCGTCCTCGGCTGAGGGAAAACCCTCCTGCAATTCATCGTCATGGTCATCTATTTCGTTCATGATCTTTGTTTTTTGTTTGCCAAACAGATCAACATAGAGCCAGAAATCTTGTGATGGGCTAGTACAATCGGTAGCCCATCACAAGATTCTGCTGAATGACATGGATCAGCCGCGACTTAACGTTGCAGTAATCGTAACGGGATCGCGAATCGTTATTGCAAGAACAGCATTTTTCGCGACCGCACGAAATTTCCGGCCTCGAGGCGGTATAAGTACACGCCGCTGGTCACGGCTTCGCCCGCGTCGTTTCTGCCATTCCAATGTACGCGATAAACTCCGGCAATTTGTTTCTGGTTTGAAACCAGTGTGCGCACGAGCTGGCCGACGGAATTGTAAACCGCCAATTTTACATTTACCGGGCCGGCCAGGCTGTATGCAATTTGTGTAGCGGGATTGAAGGGGTTAGGGTAATTCGGACGCAAATCAAACGTCAGCGGAATTTCATCGCGGTCGGACACGCCGGTGAGCAATTGCTGAATTTCCAAATTGTCGACGGCCCAGCCCCAGCCGTTCACAAAAGGATCGGCAAACAAGCGGAAGCGAATGAGAATCGTTTCGCCCGCCTGAAACTTGTCCAACAAATTGAGCCGGTGTTTGCGAAACATGCTGGGTGTGCCGGGTTGTTGGTTTCTGAAAGCGGTTTCCCAAACCCGATCGTAGCGGCAATCGTAACCGGGGGCGAGCGGTATCCATTCAATGCCGTTGCGTGTGGCTTCCACGACAACATAATCATAAAAATCCTCGTCGCCAAATTCCGATCCGGGCTCGCCCGGCTCGACCAGGGCGATGTCGTCATAATTCAAAAAGGCATTGCTGGCTGCGACGATGATGGGAATGGTGAGCTGCTGCGTGATCGTCAAATTGTCGGCATAAGGATGTCCGGTTTGCAGCACAGCATTCGCAAAGCCCGCCGGCGTGCCGGTGTTGAAACCCTCACCAAGAAAATCCGTGTTGGCCGTGTTAAAATTAGTGGTATAAAAATTACGCGCGGCGGAGAGCGGTACTACTGTGGTCGTGCGCGTGACCGATCGATAAGCAACGCCGTTGGCATAGGCAATCAAAGTGAGTGACACGGTTTGCGGTTCAGTGATTACCAGAGGAATTTGCACGACGGTGTCAACCGGCGCGTTTTTGCTGACCAGTATCGCACGATTGCCATTCAAAATAACCTGCGTTGAATCATAAGACGAACGCAAAAGCATTTTGGCCGTCACGCTGCCGTCCGGGCCTTGGGCGAGTTGCTCCAAAACCGGTGAGAGGGTTATCGGAGGCGGCTGGTATGTGGTTATTTCCGGAATGGTGACAGACCAGATGCCGCGGCCGTGCGTGGCCAACACCACTTGATCGTCAACGATACGCATTTTCCAAATTGAAACCGCGGGCAAGCCGTTATTGGCATAGCTCCACGTTTTGCCTTCGTCCGTGGAAATGAACAAACCGATTTCCGTGCCTGCCCAAATTTCTTCGGACCGGTGTGGCATCACGGCAACGGCATAGGTGGCAACATCGGGAAAGCCGTTGTTGCTCATGTTGTTCACCTCAAAACCGGAAAGGTCTTCCCAGGTTTTTCCCAAATCGCGCGTGCGCAAAATTTTCGGCGCGCCCGCGAACGAGAAGGTCAAAAACGCGGTGGAATCTTCGCGCGGATGCGTGGCCATGCCGGAAATGTTGGCCAGGGCACGAAGCGCATAAGGATTCACGCGGCGGAACGAAAAACCGCCGTCGGTGGAAACGTGAATATTGCTGCTCGAATTATTCGCCGGTGCCATGCGGAAACCGGCCCATACAATGTGGGGATTGACCAGTGAAATTTCCTCCTGGCCGCCGAGGCCGTTGTATGCCCAACTGCCGCTGGCGATCGGGCTCAAAAACCAATCGCCGGCAAAATTATCCGAGCGCCAAACGCCGGAAGCGCCGACGGTAAACAATAAATCCGGATCGCGTGGCGATTTGCCTAACGTCGTAATGAACGGGCTGTTGGTGTTCGCGTCGGCCAGGCCGGTTATGGCAGATTGCCAGGATTGCCCGTGATTCAATGTGCGGGAAAAGCGGTCGTTGTACAAGCTGCCGATGATCTTGTCCGCGTCTCGATAATGCCAGGAAACGCCGAAGCCGTCGCCGCCGAGGTCGAAACTCCACGGCGAGTTTGACTGTCCATCCAAATTCGAACGCCAGGTGCCGTTGTCCTGCGTGCCGCCGATGTATTCGTCCAATCCCGGCGCTTTGTCCGCGTCGTAAAATTGCGTGGTGATGTATTGGCTATAAGCCGTGGTCCACAACACCCCGCCGTCGTCGGAATAGGCCACGCCGCCGTCGCTCGCGTTCAAAATGCGAAAAGTTTTTGCGGCGGGATCGAGCAGAATCATCGTGATATTGTGCTGATCCGCATGCACGAAAGGATAAAAACCCGTGGGATGATTGGGATTCTCTTGCTGCGGAAACCAGTTGGTCAAACGCGTGGTGTTGCGCTTATCCAGGGTTTTGACCAATGCGACATTGAGACGGATATTGGAGGCCGGCAGCGCTGCCGGGTCCCACACGGCGCTGTCAGGAAGCATGGGCCAGATCAGATATAACGCCTTGTACAGTTCGCCGCCTCGTCGCGCAATATTGGCGTCGGTGCTGTTGGCATTGTAGGGCACGAGATGGACAAAAATTTCTTCCTGAGCAATATTGTTGGGATCGAAGGCCACGAGATTGAATGCGCCGTCATTGGCATAATCGCGAAAGCTGGCCATGAGCTGGCGATCGTTGGTCACATCCCAAACCTGGAAAGGCACGTCGATATAATTGGCATACGGATACAAGGCGCGGCCGAGCGTGCGGCTGGGAGTGAAGCGATGTGCTTTTTGCGACATCCCCGGCCCGAAGCGCAGCTCGACCGTGACCAAATCAGTATCGCCAATCGCGCGTGCGTTAATAGCCGTGCCCAGCTCGATGCCGCCGCCGGCAAGCGAGCCGCCAAAGTTGTACAGATTCAAGAAAGATGAAGTGTTGTTTTGTTCGACCGAGGTGACTTTCTTTTTGTCGCTGGAGGCAAGATCGATCTGCCAAATATTGATCCCGCCGACATACACGAGGTTAGGGTCATAAGGATGCACCGCGATGGTGTTGTCATACCAACCCTGCGCCCCCAGCCAGTTGGGATTTGTACCGCTGAGATCATCCACACGCCGCCAACTGGCCGCGCCGTTTTCCGAGACATAAAGATCGGACCCGGCTTCGGTGGCGGCATAAATTCTGGAAGTATCTGAAGGCGCAATGGCGATTTCCACCCGTGAAGGCGCATTGACGCCCGTCGAAGAGAGCTGCCACGTCACGCCGCCATCTGTGGATTTCAGCACGCCCGTGCCGTTCACCGCGGCATAAAGCGTATTAAAGTTCAACGGATTCGTGATGATTTGCTGCACGCGGCCCGCGCTGCTAAAAACTTTGGTCCAGGTTTGGCCGCCGTCGGTGGAGCGGTGAATTCCGGAAGCCGGCGGGTTGCTCGGACCGTTGGCGCACACCAATACGAGGTTTTCATTTTGTGGATCGATCACAATGCGGTTGACGTTTCTAAATTCAACACCGATTTTCATTCCAAGAATCAGGCAAATTTTTTTGCCGAGTTTTGTGCCAGAATACTTGGCGATGTTTATAAAACCCTTGCTGTTCTTTGAAATTCTCAGGTGACACTTGTCCGTCAGC
>Ga0247727_10000286_pt1 | contig 121111 bp, 116 predicted proteins | sample WisWelCaveWW1625_FD_202498 | JGI IMG/M metagenome (GOLD analysis project Ga0247727, IMG submission 202498) | Biofilm microbial communities from Wishing Well Cave, Virginia, United States - WW16-25 | ecosystem: Environmental > Aquatic > Deep subsurface > Groundwater > Cave microbial mat...
TCGAGTTCGACGATGAATTTCTTGGCTGCCATCTCGATCTGCCCTGTCGGTTGTTATCCCGACAGGGTAAGAATCAGTGTTCGCAGCGGCTGCACATGAGTCAAATTAGCCGGTACAAGCCACTAGGGCGCATGTCGGTAAAGCAAACGCCAACGTCATCCCCGCGCAGGCGGGGACCCACGCAACTTTCGGGCGACGCGCCGCCCGGTGTCGTGGATTCCCGCCTCCGCGGGAATGACGGAGCACCTGAGGACGCCTCGACCGCGACCCTGTCCCGCCTGATGATCTGGCTGTCGCCGGCCTTTCCGGTCGGCGGCTTCTCCTACTCGCACGGGCTGGAATGGGTGGTGGAGCAGGGCAAGATCACCGATGCCGGCGCGCTGTGCGGCTGGATCGAGGACGTGCTCATGCACGGCGCCGGTCGGTCGGACGTGATCTTGCTGGCGGAGGCCTGGCGCGCGGTCGCGGCCGGCGATGGGCAGCTGCTGGCGGACACGGCCGAGCTGGCGGCCGCCTTCGCGCCGTCCGCCGAGCGCCGGCTGGAGACCCTGGCACAGGGCACGGCGTTCCTCACGGCCGTCAACGCGGTGTGGCCGCATCCCGCACTCGAGACGCTCGCCGCCAACGGCGCCGAGGTCGCCTATCCGGTCGCCGTCGGCGCCGGCGCGGCTGCGCATCGCCTGCCGCTGGTGCCGACTGCGCAGGCGTTCTGCCAGGCCTTCGCCGCCAACCTCGTTTCGGCGGGCGTCCGGCTCATCCCGCTCGGCCAGACCGATGGTCTGCGCCTACTGTCCAGCCTGGAGCCGCTGATTCCCAAGTTGGTCGCCGGCGCGCTGGCCGCCGGCCCGGACGACATCGGCGGTGCGGCCATCGCGGCCGACATCGCCTCCATGCGGCACGAGACGCAGTACACGCGGCTGTTCCGCTCATGAGGTTTTCGACACAATGACCCGCTCCCCCAACGGCCCCCTGCGCGTCGGCATCGGCGGTCCCGTCGGCTCCGGCAAGACCGCGCTGATGGAGGCGCTGTGCAAGGCCTTCCGCGAGCGCTACGACATCTGCGCCATCACCAACGACATCTACACCAAGGAGGACGCGCTGATCCTCACCCGCGCCGGCGCGCTGCCCGAGGAGCGCATCATGGGCGTGGAGACGGGCGGCTGCCCGCATACCGCGATCCGCGAGGATGCCTCCATCAATCTGGCCGCCATCACGCAGATGCGCGCCAGGTATCCGGCCCTCGACCTGATCCTGATCGAGTCCGGCGGCGACAATCTGGCCGCCACTTTCAGTCCGGAATTGGCGGACCTCACCATCTACGTCATCGATGTGGCGCAGGGCGAGAAGATCCCGAGGAAAGGCGGGCCCGGCATCACGCGCTCGGACCTGCTGGTCATCAACAAGATCGACCTCGCCCCGCACGTCGGCGCGTCGCTCGAGGTGATGGAGCGCGACACCAAGCGCATGCGCGGCGAGCGCCCCTACGTCTTCACCAATCTCAGGAGCGGGGTCGGCGCCGACACGGTCGCGCGCTTCGTGGAGCGTGCCGGCGGACTCGGCTGAACACGTTGCGGCGACGGGCACTCGCGAGAGCGCGGCCGGCGCGCTAGTGTCCTGTCTCCGAAATATCGTCATCCTTCGCGGCACGGTTGGGCGATATTTCGGAGACAAGAGGACACTAGAAAATCTATGATTCTAGTGTGGTTTACGTCTCGCAAATGCCTTGTAGAACCTAGCCGCAGAGGGGGAAGGCATTTGCGAGACACCACACTAGAGCAGGATCGCTTCGGATGGGATCACCTTGCCTCTATCGAGACGTGGCGGCCGAAGCGTGAATCCTGCTCTGATCATAGAGTCGAGAGCAAGATTCACGTTCCGTGATCGAAGCCAAGCGCTTCGATCAGAAACGATCTTGCTCTAGGATGCGGTGTCCACTGCGATCATCCAGGGTGACCCGCATGCATCCCCGCGAGCGCCTGCCCTTTTCGCCGATCGACAAGCGCCCACCGCTGCGATTCCCCGACGGCATCCGCCTGGTGGTCTGGCCGGTGCTGTCGCTGGAGGACTGGGACCTGTCGCGGCCGATGGCGCGCATGGTGATCACGCCGCCGCAGTCGACGCCGCAGCTGCCCGACCTGCCGAACTGGAGCTGGCACGAGTACGGCATGCGCGTCGCCTTCTGGCGCCTGCGGACCATGCTTGCGCGCGTTGGCGCCAAACCGACCGTCGCCATCAATGCGCGTATCTGCGAGACCTACCCGCAGGTGGTCGAGGCCTGCATCGAGAGCGGCTGGGAGCTCAACGCGCACAGCTACGAGCAGATTCCGATGCACAAGCTCGACGACCAGCGGGCGGTGATCGCCAAGACCATCGCCATCATCGAGAAGACCTGGGGCCGGCGCCCGCGCGGCTGGTTCGGGCCGGGCTTGACGCAGACGTTCGACACGCTCGACCATCTGGCCGAAGCCGGCATCGAGTACATCGGCGACTACGTGCTCGACGACGACCCGGTGATGCTGAAAACCAAGCACGGGCCGATGGTGGCGCTGCCCTATACCTTCGAGATCCACGACATCGTCATGATGAACCTGCAGCACCACCCCTCCGAGGCGTTCCACACCCGCGCCATGGACCACTTCGAGTGCCTCTATGCGGAGTCGGCCGGGCGGGCGAAGATCATGGCGATCTCCTGCCACCCCTACCTGTCGGGCGTGCCGCACCGCATCGGCCACGTCGAGCGCACGTTCGCGGACATTCTGTCCCACGACGGCGTCGTCGCCTGGACCGGCGAGCAGCTGCTCGACTGGTACAAGACTTGTAGCGCGCAATAAGGCGAAGCCGCATTGCCCCGATTGGCGGTGAAAACGGCGCAATACGCTTCGCTATTGCGCCCTACCGGATACCACCATGGACGAACACATCGGCATCATCGGGCTCGGCATCATGGGGGGCGCGTTCGCGCGCAATCTGGTGGCGAGCGGCTGGAAGGTGATCGGCTGCGACATCGATCAGGCCCGCTGCGCGGAGGCGCGCGCTGCCGGCGTCGAGATCGCGCACGGCGCCGAAGCGGTGGCGGAGACCGCCGCCGACATCATCACCAGCTTGCCGACGGCCAGGGCGGCGCTGGACACCGCCCAGACAATCGCGCGTGCGAAGGCATCCAACCGGACGGTCATCGAGGCCAGCACGCTCGCGCTCGACGACAAGCTGGCGTTCCAGCGCATCCTCGGCGACGCCGGCCACACCGCGCTCGATTGCCCGATGTCGGGCACCGGCGCGCAGGCCAAGGTCAAGGACCTCGTCGTCTATGCCAGCGGGGACGCGGCGCAGATCGAGCGGCTGGAGCCGGCGTTCCTCGGCTTCGCGCGCAAGGTGTGGGACCTCGGAGCCTTCGGCAACGGCAGCCGCATGAAATTCGTCGCCAACCACCTGGTCGCCATCCACAACGTCGCCTCCGCCGAAGCCATGGTGCTCGGCATGAAGGCCGGTCTCGACCCCCGGCAGATCGTCGAGGTGATCGGCTCCGGCGCCGGCACCTCGCGCGTGTTCGAGCTGCGGGCGCCGATGATGGCCGCCAACAGCTATCTGCCCGCCACCATGCGCTCGTCCACCTGGAAGAAGGACCTCGACGTGATCGGCGGTTTCGCCACGGCGCTGCACTGCCCGACGCCGCTGTTCGATCTTTCCGCGACGCTCCATGCAGCTCTGCTTGCCACGGGGCGCGATGCCGAGGATACAGCCGCAATCTGCGCCTTGCTGGAGCACATGGCAGGCTTGGAGCGGCCCCCGGGGGCGGCCGGCGGCGATCGCCGGACGAACTGAGGGCGCGCGCAGTCCAGCCGCGGTTTGACGGCCGCCAATGTGTAATCTATTTACATGACCGCAATGGATGCGCGAGCGCTGCCATGAATCCTCTGCAGATCGTCGCGGGTACGCCCGTGTGGGTATGGCCGCTGCTGGCGTTGCTGGTGTTTCTCGGCATCCGGGCGCTGCGGCCCACGACTGCGCCGATCTGGCGCATAGCCATCCTGCCTGCGATCTTCTTCGTCTGGGGATTGATCAGCCTCTTCAATCTGCACGGCTTCGCCCTGTCGAGGAGCCTTCCCTGGGCGGTCGCGTTCGTCGGCGGCGCGGGCATCGGCATGCTGATCGCCAACTCGCAATCGATCCGGGCGGACAAGACTCACCGCCTTGTGCACGTGCCCGGCGGGGCGCTGACGCTCGTGCTGATCCTTCTGATCTTCGTGACCAAGTACGTGTTCGGGTTCCTGCATGCCACCCAGCCCGCACAATTCGCCCAGCCACGCTTCTGGCTGACCGAGATTGTCATTTCGGGTGTGCTGGCCGGCATGTTCATCGGCCGGTTCGTGGGTCTGTGGCGCCAGTACCGCGCCGCGCCGCACGCGGATCTCACGGTATCGAGCGCATAGGTTGGGTCGAGCGTAGGCGATGACCCAACCGGTTGTCATGCCGGGGCTTGTCCCCGGCATCCAGGGATCCACACGCTCCGAACGGTTGGGAGTTTGCTGCGCGGTGGATCCCGGAAATGAATCCCGGGATGACAACGGGTCGCTTGACCCAGCCTACTCCTGGGTCCCGGATACTTGCTGACGCGAATTCCGGGATAACAGCCTACCCGATCGCTGCATTCAGCGCCGGCAGCACCTTCTCCGCCATCAGCGTCATCGACCGGCGGCCGAGGTCGCGGTCGAGCCAGTCCTTGCCGGCGTAGAGCAGGGTGCCGAAGTCGCCGATCTCCTCGCGGAAGGCCAGCAGCTCCTGCGTCACCTTCTGCGGCGAGCCCCAGATCACAAGCTTGTCGACGGTGTAGTCGGTGGTCACGGCATCGTCGGGCATGTCGCGCGAGGTCTTGAACAGCTCGGCGCGGCCGTTCTTCTTGAGCTTGGTGACGAGCGAGCCGTAGTACTGCCGGTAAGGGCTGTTCGGCGCCATCACGTAGTCCCGGGCCTTTCTGTCATCGTCGGCGACGAAAATGCTCTTCGCCACCCGCCAGTTCGCCGGATCGGCTTTGCGTCCGCCCTTCTGGCAGCCCTCGACGTACTTCGGCCAATGGCTCTTGACCCATATCGGCATCAGGAAATTGGCCGAGATCGGCTCCCAGCCGCGCGCGGCCGCCTCGGTAACGCCCTTGGAGAACGGCGCCACCGCGGTGACGACGATCGGCGGGTGCGGCTTCTGCAGCGGCTTCGGCAGCAGCCCCTGGCCGATGTCCGCCATCAAGGTACGTGCCGTGCTGATTGTCCAATACTTGCCCTTGATGTCGTAGGGCGCGTCGCCGGCCCAGATCGCCAGCACCTGGTTGATCGCCTCGACGAACATCTCGTTGCGGTTGGCATCGAGATTGGCGAACACCTCCGCATCCGAGAGCAGCCCGCCCGGCGAGATGCCGAAGATGAAGCGGCCATCCAGCAGATGGTCGAGCATGGCGATGTTGGCGGCCACGGTTGCGGGATGCGTGTTGGGCAGGTTGACGGTGCCGGTGCCGAGCTTGATGCGCTTGGTCGCCTCGATCAGCGTGGCCAGGAACATCATGCCCGAGGTGATGTTCTCGGCCTTGTCGGTCACGTGCTCGCCGACGTAGCCTTCGACGAAACCCAGCTCGTCGGCCAGGATGAACGCCTCCCGGTCCTCCCGGAGCGTGACGCGCCAATCCTTGTCGAGAGGATGGATCGGCATGGTGAAGAAGCCGAGCTTCATCGCTGCGCCTCGCTACTTGATCGCCTGCGGGTTGATGGGCGAGCCGGTGCCGCCCGGAATGATCAAAGGGGCGCCGCAGAAGAAGAACTCGTACACCTTGTCCCTGGCGCAATCCTCGGCGAGCTCGGCCAGGTTGAACATCTCGCCCATGTAGAGCCCCATGGCCGGGATCACCACCCAGTGCCAGGGCTGGTTGACGTCCTTGGTCTCGTTGGGCCGCACCTCCACGCCCCAGGTATCCGTGCACACGCCCGCAACCTCCTTCTCCTGCAGCCAGTAGCAGCTCTCGAACTTGAGGCCCGGCGCGTCACCGCCGGCATAGCCGCCCCAGTCGCCGCGCTTCAGGCACGCCTCCATCTGTCCGGTGCGCACCAGCACGAAATCGGCCTTGCGGATCTCGACTTTCTGCGCCGCCGCGCAGGCGTCGAGGTCGTCGTTGGAGATGCCCTCGCCGTCGGCCAGCGCGTCGACGCCCTTCCAGCGCGCGATGTCGAGCAGCACGCCGCGCCCCACCAGCTTGTCCTTGGCGTGCTCGATGCCGAGCTTGCTCAGCCCGTTGGAGTCGACGGCGCTGGCGTGATGTCCGTTGTACATCTTGTCGTGATAGAAGATGTGCCCCAGCGAATCCCAGTGCGTGGCCGACTGGATCGGCATGTTGAGCGCGTCGTCCGAATAGAGCAGGCCGCCCTGCCGGCCGGCGATGGCGTCCGTGCCGGTGGCCAGCATGGTGTGAATCGGGTTCCAGCGCTTGCCGAACAGGCCGCGCTGCGGCCCGCTGGCGCCCAGCGGGATGCCGAGCGCGAACACCTCGCCGCGGCGGATCAGCTTGCCGGCGGCGATCACGTCCTGCGGCGTGATGTGGTTGAGCGTGCCGATCTCGTCGTCCTTGCCCCAGCGTCCCCAGTTGGAGAGCGCCTTGAAGGCCTCGTCGACCGCCTGCTTCGAAACCTTGATGTTGCGGCTGCTCGATTTGCCGGTCGTGGCCATGGTTTCCGCCCTTGAATTTGCGCTTCCTGTCGCCAGCGCTGCACGTCTCATCCCGGGCTTCACATCTTGCCCCAGGACGTGCTGTCATAGCCAGCAGTGACGAATTGCGCTTCCATGAAGAAAAATGATCACCACCATCACCCGAGGAGATGCTGCCATGGCATCGGTGCAGACGGCCCCGACATCCCCGCAGAGATCGGCGCAAGCTACGAATCCGCGCGCGCATTGGCCAGTCGAGCTGCAGCAGGAGCTGGAGGACAACCGGCACAATCCCATCGTCGGCAGCGTGGTGGTGTCAGAGACCGACAAGGTGCGGGTCTGGCACCTGACGATCCCGGCGGGCAAGCGCTGCACGTTCCACCGCCACGTGCTCGACTACTTCTGGACCTGCCATACGCACGGCACGGCGCGGAACTATTTCGAGGACGGCAGCATCACCGAGACCGTCCACTACCCCGGCCACACGCGGCATCTGACCTACGGCCGGGGCGAGTATCTGCTGCACAGCGTCGAGAACATCGGCGACACCGAGCTGCTGTTCACCACCGTGGAGTTCCTGCAGAGCGCCAACGCGCCGCTGCCGCTGCCCGAGGGTGTGCGCATGGAACACCCGACGTGAGCCTCGGTGTCATCCCGGGCTTTGTGCTCGGGATCCAGCCGTCCGCTTGCTCCGGAGCGAGCTGATAGGTGGATCCCGGGGACAAGCCCCGGGATGACAGCCAAAGCGATGGAGGTTACAAGCCGTGAACGCACCTGCCGGCGTCAAGACCAATCCCAACATGCCCGTGCCGGACCGTATGCGGGCGTGGGTGCTGGGCGATCCGGGGCAGCTCGTCTTCACCGGGAAGCCGGTGCCGGCGCCGCAGCGGGCCGAGGTGCTGGTGCGCATCGATGCGGTCGCCATCTGCGCCACCGACCTCGACGTCATCGCCCACGGCCCACCGGCGCTAGTGCAGGGCGGGCTGCCGTTCAACAAGAACTGGACGCCTGGGCACGAGTACATGGGCACCGTGGCGGCGCTCGGCCCCGGGGTGGACGAATTTGCCATCGGCGATCGCGTGACGGTTGAGATCCACGCCGGTTGCGGCCAATGCAAGCGCTGCCGCATGGGCATGTACACGTCCTGCCTGAACTACGGCCTCAACTACGGCGACGTCGACAAGGGCCACCGCGCCAACGGCTTCACCACCGACGGCGGCTTTGCGGAGTATGCCATCAACAACATCAACACCCTGATCCGGATTGCCGACAGCATGTCGGATGAGGAGGCGACGCTGGTGGTGACGGCCGGCACGGCGATGTACGGGCTGACGGAGCTCGGCGGGCTGATCGCCGGCGAGAGCGTGGTGGTGATCGGCCCGGGCCCCATCGGCCTGCTCGGGGTCGCGGTGGCCAAGGCGCTGGGCGCCAATCCGGTGATCCTGACGGGCACCCGCGACGCGCGCCTCGAGAAAGGGCGGCAGCTCGGTGCCGACCACGTCGTCAATGTCGCCAGGGAGGACGCGGTCGCGGCCGTGCGCCGCATCAACGGCGGCAAGGGCGTCGACTACGTGATCGAGTGCTCCGGCGCCGCCAACGCCATCAACGAGGCGGGCCAGATGCTCAACCGCGGCGGCAAGATCTGCCTCGCCGCCTTTCCGCATGAGGCGGTGCCGGTCGATGTCGCCCACCTCGTGCGCAACAACATCTACGTGTACGGCATTCGCGGCGAAGGCCGCAGCGCCACGCACCGGGCCGAGGCGTTCATGCGCGAGAAGCGGTTCGATGCCACGCTGATCCACACCCACACCTTCCCCCTGGACGACCTGCCGGAAGCGCTGCGCTACGCCCGCGACCGCGTCGAGGACGCCATCAAGGTGGTGGTGAAGACGCGCTGAGCGCCGACGCTGCGAAGGCCTGCCTTCACCGGTCACGTGTGTGCTGCGTAGGCAATCGGCCTCTGCATTTGTCGCTTTTTTGTGCAATTGCACACTGACCAACCTCGAGAGCCGGGTCCGCGATGATTACTTGTTTATCAACGACTAACGGCTGTTGCCCATTGCCCCTCGGTGCGTCAGATTGTGCGCTGCAATATAAGATGGCTCAAGCGGATCGCAGTTGTCAGCCCAGGCGCCCCAGCCTCCCCTGAACATTCTCGTCATCGACGAGAACCCAATCCGCCGCGCCATCCTCGAGACGGCGCTGCGGGACTCGGGCTTCAACGACCTCACGCTGCTCGGCGACACCACGGGCCTGCTCGACCAGATCTATCGCATCGACCCCGACGTCATCCTCAGAGCCGCGACGTGCTCGAGCAGATGTTCCAGGTGTCGCGCATCGTGCGCCGGCCGATCGCCATGTTCGTCGACCAGAGCGACAAGGCCACCATCGAGGCCGCCATCGACGCCGGTGTCAGCGCCTACATCGTCGACGGCCTCGTCAAGGAGCGGGTGCGGCCGATCCTGGACCTGACCATCTCGCGCTTTCGCGTCTTCGACCGGCTGCGCTGCGAGCTGGAAGAGACCAAAAGCGCGCTCAAGGACCGCAAGGTGATTGAAAAGGCCAAAGGCATTTTGATGAAGAGTCGCGGCCTGGACGAGGAAGCCGCCTACAAGCTGCTGCGCCAGGCGGCCATGAGCAAGGGCAAGCGCATCGCCGACGTGGCCGAGGGCCTCGTCAGCACATTCGATCTCCTCAAAGACTGAAAAACCTCATGATGCCTCCCACGACCACGCCGACCGGACGACCCTCTCTCAGGATCGGATTCATCCCGCTCGCCGACGCCACGGCGCTGATCGTCGCGGTCGACAAGGGCTTCACGGCGGCCGAAGGGCTGGATGTCGAGCTGGTTCGAGAGGTATCCTGGTCCAACGTGCGCGACCGGCTCAACATCGGCCAGTTCGATGCGGCCCACCTGCTGGCGCCTGTCGCCATCGCTTCGAGCCTCGGGCTCGGCCACGTGCGCGTGCCGATCCTGGCCCCCTTCAATCTCGGGCTCAACGGCAACGCCATCACCGTGACCAATGCGCTGCATCAGGCCATCCGCGACCACGCCGACGGTGACATCACCGAACCCAAAGTCTCCGCGGCGGCGCTCGCGCGCGTGGTCGCCACGCGCAAGCGCCGCGGCCAGGATCCGCTCACCTTCGGCATGACCTTCCCCTATTCCACCCACAACTATCAGCTGCGCTTCTGGATGGCGTCCGGCGGCGTCGACCCCGACGAGGACATCCGTCTGGTGGTGCTGCCGCCGCCGTTCATGGTCGAGAGCATCGCCAACGGCCATGTCGATGCATTCTGTGTCGGCGCGCCCTGGAATTCCGTGGCGGTCGACCTCGGCATCGCCCACATCCTGCACTTCGTTTCCGAGATCCTGCAGCGCGCGGCCGAAAAGGTGCTGGCCGTGCGCAGCGACTGGGCCTCGGAGAACCCCGATGTGCTGACGCGCCTGATCCGCGCGCACGGCAAGGCGGTCGATTTCGTCGAGGACCTCGCCAACCGTGAGGACGTGTGCCGGATCCTCTCGGCACCGAACCGCATCAATGTCGCGCCGGACGTGATCCGGCGAACCCTGGACGGACGCTTGAAGGTTTCGCCGGACGGCACCTTCCGTTCCAGCGACCGCTACCTGCTGGTCGGACGCTTCGGAGCTGCGCGGCCGGATCCCGTGCAGGCAGCGTGGCTCTACGCGCAGATGGTGCGCTGGGGCCAGACGCCGATGTCGCAGGAGCTGCTGGAGGCGTCGCAAGCCGTCTTCCGCCCAGATCTCTACGACCAGGCGTTGGGGCCGTCGGAACGCCGTCCCGCCAGCGAGCCTGCCGATGGCATCGGCGCGTTTGCGGGACCGGCCTTCGACGCGCGCAATATCGCTGCGCACCTCGCGCCGTGGAAAATACGGCGCGTCTGACGCGCGAGAGCATCCGGCGAAATCCAACCCAGCTGGTTGCCCAGCAATTCCGCATTCGGCCGCGTCCGTGATCAGTGATCCGAGCGCGGCGCTGTGGCGGCCGCTTTGAAAATCCGCGCTGCTACGGCGGCCGACACGGAGTCGGTCGCTGGCACGCAAATTGTAACGACTCCAAAACTCCCGCGCTCCGTCGCAGATCGCGGATGGCATCACAGGGCCCAACGATGGGCCGGACCGGCAGCGCCGCCGTCGAGAAGCGGACCAACCAAGGTTGGGCGATCCTCGGCGCGGCGCTTTTTTGCTTCTCCAATGCGGAGCCCAACCATGACGCCCGAGCAGATCACTCTCGTGCAAGACAGCTTCAAGAAGGTCCTTCCGATCGCGCCGCAGGCAGCGGACCTTTTCTACGGCCGCCTGTTCGAGATCGCGCCCAACGTGCGGCCGCTGTTTCCAGCCGACCTGACATCGCAGAAGCAGAAGCTGATGGCCATGATCGGCACCGCCGTAACCAATCTCCATCAGGTGGAGAAAATCGTACCGGCGGTGCAGGACCTCGGCCGCCGGCACGCGACGTATGGCGTGCAGGCGTTGCACTACAAGCCGGTCGGCGAGGCGCTAATCTGGACGCTCGACAAGGGCCTGGGGCCCGCCTTCACGGACTCCGTCAAGGACGCCTGGGTTGCCGCCTACACGACGCTCGCCACCGTCATGAGCGAGGCCGCGGCGAGCGTCGCGCCGCCGGCCAACAAGGGCCTGCTGGCGCGCATGTTTGGCTGAGGCGGGCGGCGGACGATTGCCGACACCTTCAGCAAATGTGGTGCTGCAGCGCACAAGGAAGCGGCAGAACGCGCGTGGAGCCGCACGCGGCAGAACGGGACAACCCATTGAGATTGTGCATAAAATGACCGAGCGCTCGAGTTGGCACGATACTTGTAATCTACTTCTCGTCTGGCCGCGCACGCCCATAGAGGCCGGACAGCCCAACGTCGGGCACATAAGCGAAGCCGCTTTCTGGAGGACGCCCACGCGACCTCCGACTGCGGCTTTTTTGTTTTTGGCGGCGAGGAACGCGACGGAGGGGATCGATCAAGATCCACCCGAACTCCGAAAGGACGACGACCCTAATGACGAGCACCAGCAAGAAGGGAACTCGGGCACGGCGTGAGCTGAGCCGCCGCGCATTCCTGAAGACCACCGGCAGCACGGCCGCGGTTATCGCCGCCGCCAAGGCGAGCTTCCTCGGCGGCGCGCACGTTGCCCATGCCGCCGGGCCCGAGGTGAAAGGCACCAAACTCGGCTACATCGCGCTCACCGATGCGTCTCCGCTGGTCATCGCCCAGGAGAAAGGCTTCTTCGCCAAGCACGGCGTGCCCGAGATGGAAGTCCTGAAGCAGGCCTCCTGGGGCGCGACGCGCGACAACATGGCGCTCGGCACCAAGGCCAACGGCATCGACGGCGGCCACATCCTGCGCCCAAAGACTCACCTCTACACCACCGGCAAGGTGATCCAGAACAACCAGTCGCTGCCGATGTACACGCTGCTCAACCTCAATGAGGATTGCCAGGCGATCTCGGTCTCGAACGAATACAAGGACCTCAACGTCCAGAAGGACTCCTCGCCCCTCAAGGCAGCATTCGAGAAGAAGAAGGCAGCCGGCAAGGAGGTGAAGGTCGCCATGACCTTCCCAGGCGGCACGCACGACGTCTGGATCCGCTACTGGCTCGCGGCCGGCGGCATCGACCCCGACAAGGACGTCTCGACCATCACCGTGCCGCCGCCGCAGATGGTGGCCAACATGAAGGTCGGTAACATGGACGCCTTCTGCGTCGGCGAGCCGTGGAACGAGCAGCTCGTCAACCAGAACATCGGCTACACCGCGCTGACCACGGGCGAGCTCTGGTTCAAGCACCCCGAGAAAGTGCTCGGCATGCGCGCCGACTGGGTCGACGCCAATCCGAAGGCGACGCTCGCCATCCTGATGGCTGTGATGGAAGCCCAGCAGTGGTGCGAGAAGATGGAGAACAAGCAGGAGATGGCCGAGATCATCGGCAAGCGCCAGTGGTTCAACGTGCCCGTGCCCGACATCATCGGCCGCATCAAGGGCGACATCAACTACGGCCACGGCCGGACCGCCAAGGGCACCAACCTCTTGATGAAGTTCTGGGGCAAGAGCGGGGAGGTCTCCTACCCTTGGAAGAGCCTCGACGCCTGGTTCATCACCGAGAACATCCGCTGGGGCAAGTTCGAGCCGACCATCGATATCAAAGCGCTCGTCAACAAGACGAACCGCAGCGATCTGTGGCTCGAGGCCGCCAAGGCGTTGGGCGTCTCCGATCCCCCCAAGGGCGACAGTCGCGGCGCCGAGAAGTTCTTCGACGGCAAGGTGTTCGATCCGGACAACCCCGCCGCCTACCTCAAGTCCTTATCAATCAAGCGTGCCGAAGTCTGAGCGGCGAGAGGCCACGTTGGCGTGGCCTCACGCTCGCCTCGCTTGCGCCCGCCTCGCATCGACGGAGACCAACGCATGAACGTGACCGTGCTCAAAGCCGAGACCGCCCGAGCGGTCCCGCTCACACCCGCTGTGGTGGTGCGCCTTCAGGCACCCAAGCCAAGCGTGCTTACGGCACGCATCCTCCCGGCGCTGTCCATGGCGGCAGCGCGGGTCATCCCCCCGCTGGTGATGCTCGCCCTGATCCTGATCGTGTGGGAGCTGCTCTGCAACAGGCCCGGAGCCACCCTGCCGGCGCCGACGAAAATCTGGAGCGAGGCCCGCGATCTCATCACCGATCCATTCTTCGTCACCGGTCCGCAGGACATCGGGCTCGGCTGGCGCGTGCTGACCTCGCTGCAGCGCGTCGCCATCGGCTACGGGCTCGCCGGCATCATCGGCATCGCTTTCGGCACCATCATCGGCCAGTCGGTGTGGGCGATGCGCGGGCTAGACCCGATCTTCCAGGTGCTGCGCACCATCTCGCCGCTGGCCTGGCTGCCGATCTCGCTCGCCGCGTTCCGCGACAGCCAGCCCTCGGCCATCTTCGTGATCTTCATCACCTCGGTGTGGCCGATCATCATCAACACCGCGGTCGGCATCCGCAACATCCCGCAGGACTACCGCAACGTCGCGCTGGTGCTGCGTCTCAACCACTTCGAGTTCTTCACCAAGATCATGATCCCGGCGGCCGCGCCCTACATCTTCACGGGCCTGCGCATCGGCATCGGCCTCTCCTGGCTCGCCATCGTGGCGGCCGAGATGCTGACCGGCGGCGTCGGCATCGGCTTCTTCATCTGGGACGCGTGGAACTCCTCGCGCCTGTCCGACATCGTCGTCGCGCTCGCCTACATCGGCGGCATCGGCTTCGTGCTCGATCGCATCGTTGCCATGGTCGCCACCATCGTCACGCGCGGCACGGCCGCCAACTGAGGAGATGACGATGACCGCATATCTCAGGATCGATCACGTCGGGAAGACCTTTCGCCGCGGCTCGCAGGAGACCGAGGTGCTCACCGACATAACCGTGAACGTGGAGCGGGGAGAGTTCGTCTCGATCATCGGCCATTCGGGCTGCGGGAAATCGACGCTGCTCAACATCGTCGCCGGCCTCATGTCGGTCTCCAGCGGCGCGGTGCTGCTGGAGGGCCGCGAGGTCAACGAGCCGGGACCGGACCGCGCCGTGGTGTTTCAGAACCACAGCCTGCTGCCCTGGCTCACCGTCTACGACAACGTCCGCCTCGCCGTCGACAAGGTGTTCGGCGCCACCAAGTCGCGCAAGGAGCGGCGCGCTTGGGTCCTGCACAACCTCGAGCTGGTGCAGATGGCCCATGCCAAGGACAAGCGGCCGGCGGAAATCTCGGGCGGCATGAAGCAACGCGTCGGCATCGCGCGCGCACTCGCCATGGAGCCGAAGGTGTTGCTGCTGGACGAGCCGTTCGGCGCGCTCGATGCGCTGACCCGCGCGCACCTGCAGGACTCGGTGATGGTGATCCACCAGAAGCTCGGCAACACCGTGCTGATGATCACCCACGACGTCGACGAGGCCGTGCTGCTGTCCGATCACATCGTCATGATGACCAACGGTCCGTCGGCGCGCATCGGCGAGATCCTGGAGGTGCCGATCCCGCGGCCGCGCAGACGCCTCGAGCTGGTGGCGGATTCCACCTACATCAAGTGCCGCCAGCGCGTGATCGAGTTCCTCTACGCCCGCCACCAGGCGCCGCAGCTGCAGGCGGCGGAATAGAGGGGGGCCCGCATGCAACGCGAGCGCCTGCTGGTCGTCGGCAACGGCATGGCCGGCCTGAAGCTGATCGAGGAGCTCCAGGCGCTGGCGCCGGACCGCTTCGACATCACGGTGATCGGGGACGAGCCGGAGCCGGCCTACAACCGCGTGCTGCTGTCGTCGCTGCTGGCGGGAGAGGTCGCCGCAGCCGATGTGCGGCTCGCGTCGCGCGCATGGTATGCCGCGCACGGCATCCGGCTCGAGACCGGCCGGGCCGCGGTGGCGCTCGATACGGCCCGACGCGAGGTCACGCTGTGCGACGGTGAGGGCGTGCCGTTCGATCGCCTCGTGCTGGCGACGGGCGCCGATCCGATCCGGCTGCCGCTGCCGGGCAACACGCTGACCGGCGTCACGACCTTCCGCACGCTTGCCGACGTTGCTCACCTCGACGCCGCCGCGGCCCGGGGCACGCCGACGGTCGTGATTGGCGGTGGGCTGCTCGGCATCGAGGCGGCGTACGGGCTGGCGCGCGCCGGCGTGCCGGTGACGCTGCTGCACCTGATGGACCGCCTGATGGAGCGCCAGCTCGATGCCGAAGGGGCCGCGCTGCTGAGGGCCGCCCTGGAGGCCAAAGGCATCCGCGTGCTGCTGCGGGCCGAAACGCGCGCCATCCATGGCGCCTCGACCGTCGAGGGCATCGAGCTGATGGACGGCCAGCGCCTACCCTGCGGGCTGGTCGTGATGGCGGTCGGCGTGCGCGCCAATGCGAGCCTGGCCGAGGCCGGCGGGCTGGCCGTGAAGCGCGGCATCGTCGTCGACGATCGGCTGCAGACGTCGGTGCCGGGCATCCATGCCATCGGCGACTGCGCCGAGCACCGCGGCGCCTGCTACGGCCTGATCGAGCCCGCCTACGAGCAGGCCCGCGCCGCGGCCCGGGCATTGTGCGGCCAGCCGGCGCACTACGCGGGCTCGGTGCCGGCGACCAATCTAAAAGTGTCCGGCGTGCCGGTGTTCTCGGCCGGCGACTTCGAAGGCGCGGGCGCCGAGCACATCGTCGTGCGCGACGCCGGCGCGCCCTCCTACCGCAAGCTGGTGGTGCGCGACGGGCGGCTCGTGGGCGGCGTCCTCGTCGGCGATACGCACGAGGCGCTGTGGTACGCCGAGCTCATCCGCTCCAACGCGCCGATCGTGGCGTTCCGGGAGGCGCTGGCGTTCGGTCAGGCATTCGCGGAGGCGGCCTGATGGGCGGCCAGGACTTCACGGACGAGCAAAAGCGCTATCTCGAGGGTTTCGTCTCGGGCGTGCAGTCCGCCCGGGCGGCTAGCGGCCCCCACGACGGACGCCTGGCCGTTCATCCTCAATACCGGCCGCGTGCGCGACCAGTGGCACACCATGACGCGCACGGGGCTCAGTCCGCGGCTAGCCGCGCATGTCGCCGAGCCGTTCGTGGAGATTCACCCGCACGACGCGGGCAGGATTGGGGTGGAGCAGGGGGAATTGGCGCGCGTCGAGACGGAGCACGGCAGCGCCATCCTGCGCGTCATGCTGAGCGAAGGGCAGCAGCGGGGCTCGCTGTTCGTGCCGATCCACTGGTCGGCCGCCAACAGCTCGGACGGCCGCGTCGGCGCCCTGGTGCAGCCGGTCACCGATCCGTTCTCGGGCCAGCCCGAGTCGAAGGGCACGCCGGCGGCCATCACGCGCGTCGACGCCAGCCACTACGGTTTCCTGCTGTCGCGCCACGCCGTGACGCCCGACGCGCGATATTGGACGCGCGCGCGCATGCCGGCGGGTCACGTGACGTTTCTCGCGCTTGCCGCGACGCCGGCGAGCTGGAGCGCCTGGAGCGGCCCGCTGCTGCCGCCGGGCGAGCAACTCACCTACCACGACGCGCGCTCGCAGCAATACCGGGTGGCGGTGGTGCGCGAGCAGCGGCTCGAGGCCGTGCTGTACATGGCGGCCAGCCCGATACTGCCGTCGCTGGAGTGGCTCAAGACGTGCTTTGACACCCCCGTGACGACAGGCGCCGAGCGGCGGTCGCTGCTGGCCGGCCGGCCGGTTGCGGGCACCGATGAGGGGCCGATCGTGTGCGCCTGCTTCCAGGTCGGCCGTGGCCGCATCGAAGCGGCCGCGGCCGAGGGCGCATGCTCGGTGGCGCAGATCGGCGAGACGACGCGCGCCGGCACCAACTGCGGCTCGTGCGTGCCCGAGCTCAAGCGGATCGCCGCTGCGTCTCGCGTCGAGCTGCCGGCGGCCGCAGAGTAGCGCCATGCAGCACCCCCTCACCCCGCGCCAGACCCGCCCCGCCCGCATGCAGCCTCTCGCGGTGCTGCCCGTCTTCCTCGATCTCAATGGTGGGCACGTGGTCGTTGCGGGCAACGGCGAGGCGGCGGTCTGGAAGGCCGAGCTTGCCGCTGCTGCCGGTGCGCACGTAACGGTATTCGCCCCCGAGTCCTGTCTGGAGCTCGACGAGCTCGCCAAATTCGCGCCGGCCGGCCGCGTTGCGATCGCTGCCCGCGGGTGGCGCGAGGACGATCTCGTCGGCGCAGCGCTCGCCATTGGCGCGCTCGGCGGGGCGGACGCCGAGGCCTTCGCCGCCGCGGCCCGGCGCCACGGCGTGCCCGTCAACATCGTCGACACGCCTGCGCTCTCCGATTTCAGCTTCGGCACCATCGTCAACCGCTCGCCCGTGGTCGTCGGCATCAGCACGGGCGGCGCGGCGCCGGTGCTGGGCCAATCCATTCGCGCCAAGATCGAGGCGTTGCTGCACCCCGCGCTCGGCGCCTGGGCGGCGGCGGCGCAGCGCCTGCGCGCGCGCATCACGGCACGCACGCCGATGGGGCCGGCGCGCCGCGAGCTGTGGCGCCGCTTCGCCGAGCAGGCCTTGCGCGCGCGTGCAGCCCCAAGCGAGCGCGATCTGCTGGCCCTGATGGCTGCCGCGCCGGCTCGCGGCGGCTCGGTGGCGCTGGTCGGTGCCGGCCCCGGCGATCCCGAGCTGCTGACGCTGAAAGCCCTGCGCATGCTGCAATCGGCCGATATCATCCTTTACGACCGGCTGGTGAGTCCGGAGGTGCTGGAGCTGGCCCGGCGCGAGGCCCGCCGCATCCTGGTCGGCAAGGCCGGCGGCGGCCCGGGCTGCCGGCAGGACGATATCAACGCGCTCATGCTCAAGCTGGCCAAGGCCGGCAAGCGGGTGGTGCGCCTGAAGAGCGGCGACCCGATGGTATTCGGTCGCGCGGCAGAGGAGCTGGCGGCGTGTCGGGCCGCGGGCATTCCGGTCGAGGTCGTACCCGGCATCACCGCGGCACTCGGGGCGGCCGCCGAGCTGCAGATCCCGCTCACCCATCGCCGCCACGCCCGCCGCCTGCAGCTGGTGACGGGCCATGCCGATACCGGCCGCGCGCCTGCGCACGATTGGGCCAGCCTCGCCGACCCGCAGACGACGACCGCCTTCTACATGGGCGCGCGCACCTTTGCCGCCATGCTGCCCGAGCTGATCGCCGGCGGGCTCGATCCCGACACGCCGGCCATCGCCATTGCCGCCGCCACCACGCCGCGCGCGCGGCGCGCCGAATGCGCGGTCAAGGACCTCCCGGCGGCGCTCGCGGGCTTCGATCTGTCCGAGCCGACGCTGATCCTGGTCGGCAAGACCATGGTCGCTGGCGAGCAGGCGGCCGCTCAGGAGCCAGCGATCGAAGGACTCCGAAACGCGGGCTGAGATGCGGCGGTCGCCGGCCTCCATGCCTGCGGCAGGACGCTGCTCCTCCAGTACTTGCAACCGCCCGCTCGATGATCGATCCTGTTTGCCTCTGCGCCGTCCTGCCCCACAATAGTCCGGTCGTCCGGTGAAAGTCGGCCTCAATGACTCCCCCTGATCGCCTGCGCGCTCTCCTGGCCAAGCCCGACTTTGTCGTCATGCCCGCTGTTTGGGATGGGCTGAGCGGCAAGCTCGCCGCCGGCGCGGGGTTCGAGACCGCGTTCCTGTCCGGCTCCTGCGTGGCCGCGAGCCGGTTGGGCGGGCCCGATCTCGACCTGATCTCCTTCGCGGAAATGCTCGATTCCTTCAACATGGTGCGCGGTGCGGCGCCACAAACTTTGGTGCTGGCCGACGGCGATCACGGCTTCGGCAATGCCATGAACGTGCAGCGCACGGTCCGCGCCTTCGGCCGCGCCGGCGCCGCCGCCATCCTGATCGAGGACAAGATCACGCCGCGCGCGCTCACAGCGGCAGGCAAGGCCTGCCTGCCGCGTGAGGAAGCGCGCATGAAGATCCGCGCGGCGGTGGAGGCTGGAAAGGAGTCCGGCATCCTGATCCTGGCGCGGACCGATTGCCGGCCGACCCAAGGCATCGACGAAGCGGTGGCCCGGATCGAGATGTACGTGCAGGAAGGCGCCGACATCCTGTTCCTGGACTCGCCTGCCGACGAGGCGGAGATCAAGCGCGCCGTCGCCGCGGCCGCCGGGCGGCCATCGTTTGCCGTGCTCTCCCCGGGCGCGCCGCGGGCGACGCCGTCGCGTTCGCAGGCGGCTACGCTGGGCTTCAAGATCGGCACCTACCCGACCGGCATGCTCTCGCCGGCGACGGCCGGCATGAAGGCTGGCCTCGCCGCCCTGGTGGCCGGCCAGGCGGAGGCGGCAAGCGCTCTGCCGCCCGCCGAGCTGCGGGCGATTTTGGGCTATGCGGACTACGACACCCAGGCGAAGCGGTTTATCGTGCCGGGCTGATCCGGGGTGGCGGTCGCGGTTAGGGACGTTCTCGAGTGATCCCGGCCGAGTGGAGGTTGCAGTCATGGTCACGATAGATTCCCAGGTGCACGCCTACGAGCGCAACCACCCCGGTCGGCCCTGGGCCGGCTTTCTGCAAGGGCCGGCGCAGGTCACGGGCGACGACATGGTGGCGGCCATGGACGCCGTCGGCGTCGACGGCGCGCTGCTGGTCTCCCCGTACTCCATGTACCGCTTCGACGGCAGCTACGCTCTCGGCGTGTATGCCAGGCATCCCGGCCGGTTCGGGCTGATCAAGCCGTTCAACCCGGCCGATCCAGGGGTGGCCGAGCAGGTCGCGGACTGGGCGGCGAAGGATGGTGTCGTCGGTGCTCGGATCATGCTCAACCGCCCTGAGGCTTCGCCCGACGCTGCCGATCCGGGTCTCAATCAGATTCTGGCAGCCGCGGCCCGGCATTCCTTGCCGGTCAACATGCTGGTCTGGGGGCGCCTGGATCAGGCAAGGCAGCTCGCTGCCCGCAACCCCGACACGGTGGTGGTCATCGATCACCTCGGGCTGCAGCAGCCCTTCGAGCCGCCGGCGCCTGCGGAGCCCTTTGCCGAGCTTCCCAAGGTGCTGAAGCTGGCGGAGCTCAAAAACGTCGCCATCAAGATCTCCGGCGCCTGCACGTTGTCGCACAAGGCGTTTCCCTATAGCGACATATGGGATCCGCTCGGCCGCATCTTCGATGCCTTCGGCTTCGATCGCTGCCTGTGGGGAACCGACTGGACGCGGGCGGTTGGCTTGCTGACCTACAAGCAGGGGGTCGAGGCGTTTCGCGTTACCGACCGCCTGTCCGACAGCGACCGGGCCGCTCTGATGGGCGGAACCTTGCAGCGGGTCTACGATTGGTCGCCGTCGAAAGCGTAATCGCCCGCTTCGGCGAAGCGCGGCGTGATGCAAGGCCAGTCACGCAGTTGTAGTGAACGGCACCCTGCTTGCGAGCCTGGCACCACCCGGCCGTCGATCGCCAGCGCGGGTTCGATCTCGGCTGATGGCGGTTGAGCTGACGTATCGGGTGCGCGGACGACGTCGTCGAGACGCACAGAGATGCAGCGGCGTTAACCGCAATCGGACTTATCCCCGCGTTCTTGGGCGGTGGTATGATGCGCGTGCCGCTGCCCTGACGGGGCGTTTTGGATCCAACACCTGACGTGGCAGCGGCCGGCGCCTGGAAGGAAGCCTCGTTGGGGGCCGAGATCCAGGAGGCCCTGGCGCCCGACCGCCGTCGGACGAGCCGCAGCAATGTCGTTCGGCTCGACGGTCCCGACTGAACGATAAGGCGTCCCACGTCGATCCTGCCGTGTGGAGCGGCAGGGGAGTGGCGGATCCCGAAACGCGGGCCGGGCCCAAAATCGCCGCACGCGGGTGCCGGAAGGTGGCGCGTTCACATGTTGCGAGCCGCCGAGTAGGCGCCCGCGTTCCCGTCAAACCGAGCCGACGCTTTGCAGGCGCCGGAAAGAAACGGCGCGTGCGCGCGCGGACAGACTGTCGATGCCAATGAGAAAATCGCCTCCCAGGCCTCGTCGAGAGGCGCCGAGCTTCGAAGCCGGCTTTGCCGTGCTGAGACGCCACCTCGATGCGCATTTCGCCGATCCGGCGATCCGGGAGGCGCGCGACGGCTCCGCGCCAACGGCGATGGCAGCCGACCCGGAGCTGTTTCGGGCGCAGCTGGCGGCCAGGATCGAAGCCCTGCTGTGCCGCCGGCCCGAGTGTTGCGCCGATCATCGCTGCCGGCGCCAGCGCCGCTGCCGGCGGCTCGCGGACGGTGTGCGTCTGGTCGAGGAGCAGCGGGCGCGGGTGGCCAGGGAGACGGAGCGCCCGGCGCACCCCACGACGCCGGCCGTGCCGCCAATGCAGCGGCGGCGAGGAAAGAAGGCGCGCGACGGCACGACGACCGGCTAGGATAGGGCCATCCAACACGTGCACGCACAGGTGCGACGATGATCAGGCGCCCCATCTCCCGCCGCAGCATCCTGCACGGCTCGGCCGCAATGGCCCTCGCGGCGCCGGCATTCGCCACGCGCGTGCTGGCGCAGGCGCCGGCGGCGGAAGGCGTGACGTCGCGGCTGGTCGAGGCGGCGACCAAGGAGGGCAAGCTCGCCTTCTACACGGCCATGGACATTCCCGTGGCGGAGAAATTCGCCAAGGCGTTCGAGACGACGTATCCGGGCATCGCGGTGCGCGTGGAGCGGTCGGGCTCGGAGCGCGTTTACCAGCGCATCGAGCAGGAGCGCGGCAGCTCCATCCACGTCGTCGACGTCGTCAACAGCGCGGACGCGGCGCACTTCATCGTCTGGAAGCGCAACGGCTGGCTGGCGCCCTACCTGCCCGCGGAGGTGGCGCAGCACTTCCCGGCCGCCTACCGCGACCCCGACGGCATGCACGTGACGACGCGCGTGTGGCTCTGCTCGCTCGGCTACAACACGAGCCTGGTGAAACCGGAAGACGCGCCCAAGAGCTTCGCCGACCTGCTCGATCCCAAATCGATGGGCAAGATGATCAAGGCCCATCCTGCCTACAGCGGCACCATCATGACGGCGACCTTCCAGATCGTGCGCGAGCTGGGATGGGGCTACGAGAAGCTCGCCAAGCAGAAGGTCATGCAGGTGCAGTCGTCGACCGACCCGCCCAAGAAGCTGGCGCTCGGCGAGCGCGCGGTGATGGCCGACGGCAACGACTACAACCTGATCCAGCTGAAGGAGAAGGGCGCGCCCGTCGAGGTGGTCTACCCGTCCGAGGGCACGCCCCTGATCACGGGGCCGACGGGCGTGTTCGCCTCCGCGCCCAACCCCAACGCCGCACGGCTGTTCCAGAGCTGGCTGCACGGGGCGGAGGCGCAGCAGCTGCTGGTGGATTTCGCCGGGCAGCACTCGGTGCACGCGAGAGTGAAGGCGCATCCCGCCCGCAGGCGGCTGAGCGAGATCAAGCTGATGCGCGACGATCCCGCCGGAGTCGAGAAGGCGGCCGAGGAGATCAAGGCGCGCTATGCGCAGATCTTCAAGGTGTGAGCGAGCCCGGCTGCTACTGCGCGGCGGCGGCCTTGGGCTTGGGCTTGGCTGCGGGCTTGGGTGCAGGCTTTGCCGACGCCGGTGCGGACGCGGGCTTCGCCGCGGGGGAGGGATCGGCGCCCTCCCAGCACACAGTCGCGGTCGCCTTGCAGGTGTGCTCGTCGATCACGATCAGGTTCAGGAACAGCTCGCAGGTCACGTCCTTCTTGCCGACCGTGAACTTCTTGATGCCCTTTTCCTTGGTCCAGTAGGCGATGTACTTGTCGAGCAGGGCCTTGGCGTCGCGGGTCGGGCCATCCTTGCCGTAGTCGTTGACCTCGAAGCCGAACTTCTTGCACGCGGCGGACGCCGGCATCGCGCCGGCAGCCGTGCCGACGGCGAACATAACGGCGAGCATGACAGCGGCTGGCTTGCAATGCATGACAGGCCTCCCTCGACGCAACTCCGATCTTCCAGAACGGGCCTCCCGGCAGGGATGCTATAGCCGGAAGGCGCCGCCCATGCCTAGCCCGAAGTGGAGTCGGTCGGTTCCGGGCTCAATTCAGGTAGGGCGAATCGCCGCCGCGCGGGGCGATGCCGGAATCGAAGAAGAAGCCGTGATCGAAGGGACCCGACGAGGTCTGCCGATCGACGTACCGATCGCGGTAGCTGTTGATGCCGCCGAACAGGGCGCGCGTCTGTCCGTAGGTGTTGATCACATCCTCGGCCGCATACGAGTAGCCGCCCCGCCGGCCCATGTAGCCCCCCACGCGCATCTTGCGCTTGGCGTAGGTACGCGACTTGGCCGGCTGCAGGCTGCCTTCGACCCTGGCCGTAACCTTCGCGTCCCGCTCGGCGGCCGCGCCGGCGCTCGCAAATCCCGTCAGCGCGATGGCGCCGAGCGTCAATGCCAGGAGGGCGCTTTTCATGATCATCCTGCCTTCGCGTTCGATCTAGCCGTTCACGGTCACTGGCCGTGGCGGCGGCTCAGTCTAGAGCCGGGAAGCAACGAAATCCTAAACGGTTCCATATCGCACAAAGGGCCGCCCGGGCACCCCCGGCCGGCCCGACTATGCGATCCGGCGATCGCCGTGTCAGCAAACGCGCCGGCTGGCCTTGCACTCGGTCACGATCGGCATGGTGCAGGCGTAGTGCACGCGGCCCCTGGCCTTCTGGCCCTTTGTGGCGTTGTCGAGGTTCATCTTGGCCATCTCCATGGCCATGGCCTTGCCCAGTCCGACGCCCGAGGCGGTCACTCTGCTGCACCGCGCTTCCGCCGGCGTTGCCGAAACAAGCACGAGCGCGCCCAGCGCACAGCCGCCAAGCACCAATCCGTACATCCTGTTCATGTCACAACCTCCCTAAGGACGAAGTCCTACCTACAATTGCGCCGTTGCACCCGGCGCGGGCGCACCAGCAACACTGAACTTGCCGCGGCTTTCGGACCGCTGTTCCCGCATCTCGTTAGCGCCGGGCTGGCCCGTCGCGTCCCGTGCTCACTTGCAGAGCTTCGCCTGCATGTAGCAGGTCTGGCCGAGCCCGCCGGGGCTGCACTTCTGGCGGACGTCGCTCACCTTGTAGCCCGGTGCCGTCGGCACCTTGCCGCCGCCGGCCATGAAGGCCGCCCAGGAACCCCAGTCGGTCGCCTGCAGCACCGCTTCCCAGGCCTGGAACTTGGCGCTGTCGACGCTGCCGCCCGTTCCTTGCCCAGCCTTCTTGACGCACTGGGCCTCGGCACTCAGGCCGGCCGCCACCAGCGCGCCCGCAAAGGCCAGCGCCGGCAGCATCACACGCACGAATTTCCTCATGGTTTCAGCTCCCTCAGAATGCAAAAAAGACAGCGAGCCGGGGCAGATTGCCCGAGATCGCTGTCCTTGCACACTGCGGGCGCCGCACTTTGGCGAGGACACCCGACGATTCTTCCAGTCCCGTGGCCGGCAGGTGACGGGCCTGCTTGGGCCCATTCCTCGCCGCGCCAGCGCCAGCTATTGGGCCGGTTCCAGATTCACCGCCTTGGGGCCCTTGCCGCGCTTGTCTGGCTCGGTCTCGAACGATACGCGCATCCCCTCGTCGAGCGTGCCGATCTTCGAGCGCTCGACCGCGGTGATGTGCACGAATACGTCCTTGCCCCCTTGGTCCGGCGTGATGAAGCCGAAACCTTTCGTCTGGTTGAAGAACTTCACAGTTCCAGTCTGCCGCATGCGAGGTCTCCATGTCCCCGGAAAGGATTGCGGAACGCGCCGGCAATGCCGACGCGGGTGAAGCCAAGGCAGTCTCGTCCGATGTCGGGGAACGTGAGGCGCGCGAGATAAAGGTGACGCTTCGGCGCAATCATCTCAGAACAGTCTCAGCAGTCTCCGCCGGGTCCGATAGGCCGCCCGAACTGCGGCGGAGTATCGGTGATTGGCGGCACCTGCGCAAGGCCAATTCGCGGCAAATTCGCCCTTGCATTTCAATGGCTGCTGCGCGTACGCCGCTTTGTTCCGGGCTCCCCGCTCGCGGCGCCCGGGCCGGGATTGCCGATCCGGTCCAGCCGGTAGCTGCCGCCGCCCGACGCCGCGGCGAGCCGGCGTCTGAGCTCGGGCAGCACGACCGCCAGCTCCCGCTCCAAGGCGTAGGGCGGATTGACCACGACGAGGCCGCAGCCGTTCAGGCGGTCGGCATGGTCGGGGCGCTGGATCAGCAACTCGATGCGCAGCAGGCTCGGCAGGCCCAGGCGCGCCAGGCCGGCGTGAAAGCGTTTGATCGGCGCGGGATCCTTGATGGGGTACCAGGCGATATAGGTGCCGGTGGCGAATCGTTGCAGCGCCTGCGCCAGCCCGCCCGCCATGCGTTCCAGCTCGCCCGCCGCCTCGAAGGGCGGGTCGATCAGCACCACCCCGCGCCGTTCCTTGGGCGGCAGCAGCGCCTTCAACGCCACCCAGCCGTCGAGGTCCATCACCTTCGCCCGGGGGTCGCGGCAGATCGCGGCCTTCAGGTGCGCCAAGTCCTCGGGATGCAGCTCGTTGGCGATCAGCGTGTCCTGCGCGCGCATCGAGCGCAGCGCGAGGCAGGGGCTGCCCGGATAGGTGACGAGCACCGCGCCGGGGTTCTCCGCACGCACCGCGTCCAGATAGGGCCGCAAGAGGTCGGCGACGCCAGGCGCCAGCGGCTTGGCGTCCGGGCCAATCAGGCGGGCGATGCCAGTCTGCCATTCGCCGGTCTTGCCGGCTTCCGGCGAGGTGAGCACATAGCGCCCGGCCCCGGCGTGGGTGTCGATGACGCGAAACGGCGCCTCCTTGCGCTTGAGGTAGTCGAGCACGCGCGCGAGCACGGCGTGCTTGAGCACGTCGGCAAAATTCCCGGCGTGATAGGCGTGCCGATAGTTCATGGCACGAGCATGCCTCGTCGCGACGCGCGCGTCACCGGCAGCACCGCGTTTTTCGGGGGACGCTTTTCCGGGAGACAGGGGCCGTCAGGCGCGGCGGATGCCAGAGCAGAATCGCTTCGGATTGCATCACCGAGCTTCCAGCCGAGACGTGGCGGCCGAAGCGTGAATCCTGCTCCATCAAATATGTTGGGAGCAAGATTCACGTTCCGTGATCGAGGCCAAGCGCTTCGATCAGAAACGATCTTGCTCCCGGCGCCGGCACCCGCTCGATCATCGCGTTGATGCAGGCCGGCTTGCCGCTGGCGATGGCGCGCGCGAGGGCCGGCCCCATCTCGGCGGCCCTGGTCACCAGCTCGCCGTGCCCACCCAGCGCCTCGACCACCAGATCGTAGCGCGTGGGCAGCAGCTCGCAGCCGTGCGCGCGCTCGCGGCCGTACTCGCGGAGCTGGATCTGGTGCTCGGCGTTCCAGCCCGCGTCGTTGCCGACGACGGCGATGAAGGGGAGATCACAGCGCACGGCGGTGTCGAACTCCGCCATGTGGAAGCCGAAGGTGCCGTCGCCCATCACGGCGATCACCAATGCGTCGGGGTCGGCGGCGCGGGCGGCGATCGCAAACGGGATCGAGGCGCCGATCGAGCCGGCGGGTCCGTTGATGAGGCGGCGCGCGGGCGAGAGCATCGCTTGCGGCCACTGCCCGATCTCGCCGCCGTCGCACACGAGGATCGCTCTTGGATTGTCGGCGAAGATCGGCGCCAGCGCCCGGCACAGCTCGACGGGGTGCAGCTTGCCGGGCTCGCGCGCGGTCAGCGTTGCCCATGCCGGAGGTCGATAGGCGATGGCCGCGCGCACCTCGCGCGTCCAATCCGCGTGATGGGCGACCGGTGCGCTGCTGCGGGCAGCCAGCGCATGCAGCGCCGGCTCGGCGTCGGCCAGCGCGGCGATCGCGACCCGCTCGCCCTTCTCGCGCTTGGCTCGCTCGATCATCGCCGGGTCGGCGTCCACCACGACGAAGCGGCAGGCCGCATCGACGAAGGGTGGATCGCAGAACCGCAGCGTGAAGTCGTGCGCCTTGCCGAGCAGGACGATCAGATCGGCCTGCTTCAGGACCTCGGCAAAGGCGCCGAGCCGCGGATCGTTGATGCCGCGCGGGATCTCCATGGGGACGACCGGTACGCCGATTGCGTCTTCCAGCTTGCGCAGCGCCGCCAGGTCGCCGGCGTGGCAAAGCTGGGGGCCGACGAGCACGAGGGGACGGCGCGCATCAGCCAGGCGGGCGATGGTTCGATCCGCCGCTCCGGCATCGAGATCTTGTTGCCGCTCCCGGAAAGCCGACGCGGCGGGCGACAGCGAAGGCTGGTCGTCGACCTGAGCTTCGAGGAGATCGAACGGGAGGCTGAGATGCACCGGCCCGCGCCGCCCCGACATCGCGATGCGCACGGCCTCGGCCACCTCCGCGCCGAGGCTCGCAGTCGAGCTTGCGGTCCACGATGCCTTGGCGACGGGCGCCGCCATGTCGGCCTGGCGCAGCTCCTGGAACGCGCCGCGGCCCATCTCTCTCACCCCGGCGTGTCCCGACAGCAGCACCAGCGGCGACTCGCCCGCCAGCGCCGTGCACAGCGCCGCCGCCGCATTGGTGAAGCCGGCGCCGCCGCTGACGAGGGCGATGCCGCACTGTCCGGTGAGACGGCCCCACGCGTCCGCCATGTGCACGGCGGCCGCCTCGTGGCGCACGTGGATCAGCTTAAGGCGCGTGCCGAGCGCCGCATCGAACAGCGGCATGATGTGGTTGCCCGACAGCGTGAAAACGGTGGTGAGGCCCACCGCGTCGAGCGTGCGAGCGACAATGTCGGCGCCTCGGATGGGGGTTGAGGGCATGCGGGCTCAGGCTGGACCGTCGATGATGAACAATGCTGCATCTTCACTCTGCTCGAAGGCACCTATCTCATCGATATGGCCTCGCAGGACGCGCTCAATGGCGTCCGTCGGGCAATTGCCGACGCGCAACCAAAGCACCTTTGGCGGGGAGCCGAGCACGAAGCTCATGTGATGGAAGTCGCTGTCCTTGGATGCGATCGTGAGGCCATTGTCTCGCGCGTAGCTCCAAATGGCCATATCGTCCGCTGCCAGCCGGCCGACGTCCGACACGTGCGCCGAGTTCGGAAAAACGTCGCTCAGCGAGGAGACAAGTCGGGGAGAGAGGTTGGCGTCGAAGAGGAGCCTCACGGCCGTCAGACGGTCATCAGGCGCCGCTCGCGATCGGCTGCGAAAGCGAGGCACGCGCGTATGTCCTCGCGCGTCAAATAAGGGAAATCGCTCAAGACTTCATCTTCGCTCATACCCCCCGCAAGGTACCCAAGCACGTCGGACACGGTGATGCGCATGCCGCGTATGCACGGCTTGCCGCCGCGCTTGCCGGGCTCCACAGTAATGATCTTGCTGTAGTCCATTTTAGGGAATCTAGGCGTTGACCCGCGTGCGGTCAATCATGCATGCAACATCGAGATCCCCGCCTGCGCGGGGATGACGTCGGCGGCGCTGCGCCGACGTCATTTCATCGTCGGAATGACGAACTCCGCGCCTTCCTTGACGCCGCTCGGCCAGCGCGAGGTGACCGTCTTGGTCTTGGTGTAGAAGCGCACCGAATCCGGGCCGTGCTGGTTGAGGTCGCCGAAGCCCGAGCGCTTCCAGCCGCCGAAGGTGTAGTAGGCGAGCGGCACCGGGATCGGCACGTTCACGCCCACCATGCCGACGTTGACCTTGGCCGCGAAGTCGCGCGCCGCATCGCCGTCGCGCGTGAAGATGGCGACGCCGTTGCCCAACGCGTGGTCGTTCGCGAGCTTGAGGCCCTCGTCATAGGTCTTGGCGCGCACCACCGACAGCACGGGTCCGAAGATCTCCTCCTTGTAGATGCGCATGTCGGGCTTGACCTCGTCGAACAGACAGCCGCCCATGTAAAAACCTTTCTCGTAGCCCTGCATCTTGAAGTCGCGGCCGTCGACGCGCAGCCTGGCGCCTTCCTTGATGCCGATGTCGACGTAGCCCTTCACCTTCTCGAGGTGCGCTGCCGTCACCAGCGGGCCGAAGTCGGCATCGCTCGACGTCGATGGGCCGATCTTGAGCGACTCCACGCGCGGCAGCAGCTTCTCGAGCAGCGCGTCCGCGGTCTTGGCGCCGACCGGCACCGCCACCGACACCGCCATGCAGCGCTCGCCGGCCGAGCCGTAGCCCGCGCCCACCAGCGCGTCCACGGTCTGGTCCATGTCGGCGTCGGGCATGATGATCATGTGGTTCTTGGCGCCGCCGAAGCACTGCACGCGTTTGCCCGCCGCACAGCCGCGCGCGTAGATGTACTCCGCAATCGGCGTCGAGCCGACGAAGCCGACCGCCTGGATGTCGCGATGGTCGAGAATGGCGTCGACCGCCTCCTTGTCGCCGTTGACGACATTGAGGATGCCGGCCGGCAGTCCGGCCTCCAGCATCAGCTCCGCCAGCATCATCGGCACGCCGGGGTCGCGCTCGGACGGCTTGAGGATGAAGGCGTTGCCGCAGGCGATGGCGGGGGCGAACTTCCACATCGGGATCATGGCCGGGAAGTTGAACGGCGTAATGCCGGCCACCACGCCCAGCGACTGCCGCATGGAATAGATGTCGATGCCGGGGCCGGCGCCCTCGGTGTATTCGCCCTTCATGAGGTGGGGGATGCCGCAGGCGAACTCGGCCACCTCGACGCCGCGCTGGATGTCGCCCTTGGCGTCGGCGATGGTCTTGCCGTGCTCGCGCGCCAGGCAGTCCGCCAGCTTGTCGGTATCGCGCGCCACCAGTTCGACGAACTTCATGAGGACGCGGGCGCGGCGCTGCGGGTTGGTCGCGGCCCACGCGGGCTGTGCGGCTTTCGCATTCTCGACCGCCGCCGCCACCTCCGTCTTGGATGCGAATGCGACCTTGGCGCGCACCTCGCCCGTCATCGGCTGGTATACATCGCCCGTTCGGCCGCTGGTCCCGCTGACCTTCTTGCCGCCGATGAAATGGCCGTACTCGATCATGGCCGTCACTCCCGAAAGCGCCAACTTGCCCGCACCTGCGCTAACACGCGCGGCCCGCGGGCCGCAAGCCGAGCGCCCCCGCAAGCCCCCGCGCACCTGGCATGCCAGCAGGCCGCGGGCATGGGGCTGGGGCGCCCCGTGGTTGCGCGCGTCCACGGTCTCCGCCCAAAGATTGGCTTGGCCGCTAGGACGGTATTCGACTACGACCAGGGCTCCACGTGCCCCGTCAGTCGATACTCGGCTGAGTGCTGGTCCGATTGTCAGACCAGTGCGCGGGCGCTACAAACGCGAGAAAAAAGTAGAATGGGCCCAAGCAGAAAAGCCGATGGGTGCCCGGGAGGTATTTGAAACGTGAATGCGTCCGTCACGGCGTCGGCTGGTGCCGATGCGAAGCTGGATACGGTGCCGAAGCTGCTGCTGCGCAACGCGGCGCAACACACCGACCGGCCGGCGATGCGGCACAAGGATTTCGGCATCTGGCAGACCTGGACCTGGCGCCAGCTGCGCGACGAGGTGCGGGCGTTCGCCATCGGCCTGCGCAAGCTCGGGCTCGAGCGCGGCGACGCGGTCGCGATCATCGGCGACAACCGGCCGCGCCTCTACGCCACCTTCGCGGCCGTGCAGAGCCTCGGCGGCATTCCGGTGCCCGTGTACCAGGACTCGGTGGCCGACGAGATGGCCTACGTGCTGGAGCACTCCGAGGCCAAGATCGCCGTGGTGCAGGACCAGGAGCAGGTCGACAAGGTGGTCTCCGTCATCGATCGGCTGAAGAAGCTGCAGCGCATCATCTACGACGAGGAGCGCGGCCTGGCCAGCTACGATCACAAGAACCTGAGCTCGTTCGATCAGGTCCAGACTCTGGGCCGTGAGGAGATGGAGGCCAACTCCGGGGCCGAGGGCTGGTGGCTCGACGAGATCGCCCAGGGCAAAGGCTCGGACGTGAGCGTCATGCTCTACACGTCCGGCACCACCGGGCGGCCCAAGGGCGTGATGCTCACCCACGCCAACATCGTCGTCTCCGCGGAGAACGGCAACAGGTTCGACAACTTCGGGCCCGACGACCTCCTCCTCGCCTACCTACCGATGGCCTGGGTCGGCGACCACATCTTCTCCTACGGCCAGGCTTACGCGGGCGCCATGTGCGTGTGCTGCCCGGAGAGCCCCGAGACCATCGTCGAGGACCGCCGCGAGATCGGCCCCACCTACTTCTTCGCGCCGCCGCGCGTGTTTGAAAACCTGCTCACCCAGATCATGGTGCGCATGGAGGACGCGGGCTGGGTCAAGAAGCACATGTTCGACTATTTTCTCGCCGTCGCGCGGCGCTGCGGCGAGCAGATCCTCAACGGCAAGCCGGTCGGCGCCGGCGATCGCCTGCTGTATGGGCTGGGCGATCTCCTGGTTTACGCTCCGCTCAGGAACCGCATGGGGTTTTCGCGCACGCGGGTCGCCTACACCGCCGGCGAGGCGATCGGGCCCGAGCTGTTCAGCTTCTACCGCTCGCTCGGCGTCAACCTGAAACAGCTCTATGGGCAGACCGAGGCCAGTGTTTACATCACCATGCAGCCCGACGGGGAGGTCTATTCCGACACCGTCGGCAAGCCCGGACCGGACGTGGAGATCAAAATCGCCGACAGCGGCGAGGTGCTCTACCGCAGCCCCGGCGTGTTCCTGAAGTACTACAAGAACGACGAGGCGACCGCAGCCACCAAGACCCCCGAGGGGTGGGTGCACACGGGTGACGCCGGCTTCCTCGATCAGCGCGGGCACCTCAAGATCATCGACCGCGCCAAAGACGTCGGGCGCCTCGTCAGCGGCGGACTGTTCGCACCCAAGTACCTCGAGAACCGCATCAAGTTCTTTCCCGAGGTGCGCGAGGCGGTGGCCTTCGGGCAGGGGCACGACTACGTGACCATGCTCGTCAACATCGATCTGACGTCGGTCGGCAACTGGGCCGAGCGCAACAACGTGTCCTATGCCAGCTATCAGGAGCTGTCCGGCCATCCGCAGGTCCTGGAGATGATCCGCAAGCGGGTCGACGAGCTCAACAAGGTGCTTGCCGAAGAGCCGCAGATGGCCGCCTCCCAGATCCGGCGCTTCCTGATCCTGCCGAAGGAGCTCGATGCCGACGACGGCGAGCTGACGCGCACGCAGAAGGTGCGCCGCTCCTTCATCGCCGATCGCTATGCACCCCTCGTCAAGGCACTCTACGACGGCTCGAAGGATTGCCGCCTCGCCATCGAGGTGACGTTCGAGGACGGCCGCAAGGGCATGATCGAGGGTAATATGCGCATCGTCGACATGCAGACTTACCCCTCGCGCAGCGCCGAACCTCTGAGAGAGGCCGCCGAATGAAGGCCGACGTCGGGGCAAAGCCGGTGACGCCCGGCCGAGGCGCGATTGCCGCCGGCGACGTGCTGCTCTCGCTGGAGCACGTCTCGCTCGCATTCGGCGGCGTCAAAGCGCTGCGCGACGTCTCGTTCGACATCCGCAAGGGCGAGATCCGCGCCATCATCGGCCCCAACGGCGCCGGCAAGACGTCGATGCTCAACGTCATCAACGGCTTCTATCACCCCCAGGAAGGCGTGATCACCTTCAAGGGCCAGCGGCGGCGCGACATGCGCCCGTATATCGCCGCCAGCCAGGGCATCGCCCGCACGTTCCAGAACGTGGCCCTGTTCAAGGGCATGTCGACGCTCGACAACATCATGACCGGGCGCACGCTCAAGATGCGGCGCGGCTTCCTCACCCAGGCGGTCTACTGGGGCCCATCCCAGCGCGAGGAGATCCAGCATCGCCTGGTGGTCGAGCGCATCATCGATTTCCTGGAGATCAAGCACATTCGCAAGACGCCGGTCGGCAAGCTCCCCTACGGGCTGCAGAAGCGCGTCGAGCTCGGCCGCGCGCTCGCGATGGAGCCGGAGCTGTTGCTGCTCGACGAGCCGATGGCCGGCATGAACCTGGAGGAGAAGCAGGACATGAGCCGCTTCATCCTCACGGTCAAGGATACCTACGACACGACGATTGCTCTCATCGAGCACGACATGAGCGTGGTGATGGACCTGTCCGACCGCGTCGTGGTCTTGAACTACGGAGCCAAGATCGCCGACGGCACGCCGGCGCAGGTGCAAAACAACGAGGCGGTCATCGAGGCTTACCTCGGTGTGAGCCACTAAGAGGCCGGAACGGACCGACGCGAGAGCCGCATGGATTTCTTTTTCAACGTCCTCATCGAGCCCTGGATCGCGATCCTAACCGGGCCGCTGTTCTTCGGCGAGGTGGTCATCGGCGGCATCCTGTCGGGCGTGATGTACTCGCTGGTCGCGCTGGGGTTCGTCCTCATCTACAAGGCCTCTGGCGTCTTCAATTTCGCGCAAGGCGTGATGGTGCTGTTTGCGGCCCTCTCATTGGTAGGCCTGATGGAGCGCGGCGTGCCGCTCCTGTTTGCCATCGTGCTCACGGGCCTCATCATGCTGGCGCTCGCCTTCGCCATCGAGCGCGTGATCCTCAGGTACATGGTCAACCAGGAGCAGATCATCCTGTTCATGGCGACCATCGGCCTCACGTTCTTTCTCGAAGGCTTCGGCGAGATGCTGTGGGGCTCCAACGTCAAGGTGCTCGACATCGGCATTCCCGACGCTCCGCTCAACATCACGAAGGTGGCCGTCGGCACGCCCCTACTCACCGCAGTCTTCGTGGCCGCGACCGTCGGCAGCCTCGCTATCGTCCTGCTGTGGCGCACGCGTGCAGCGCGGCGGGCCATGGACGAGGCGGAGAATGCTGCCGCCCCGATGCTGCCGGGACCAGGCGGCCTCGTCTTTGCAGCGCTGGGGCTCCTCTTCTTCCTGGCCCGCTTTGCATTCGGGCCCGATGCCGCCTTCGTCCAGGGCAAGCCGAGCAAGACGGCGATGTTGCTGGCGACCTTGTCATGGACGGGGCTCGCCATGGTGCTGAGCGTTGCCCTCTTCAGTGCCGCCACCCGGCTCGGACGGCGCCAAGCGCTGCGCGATGCCGGCGCACTGGCGCCGCCGCTGCACTACGGCTGGTTCATCGCCCTTGGGCTCGTCAGCACGATTGCGGCCGCGGCCGGCGTCGTGTGGGCGATCAGGAGCGGCATCCTGATCAACTCCTTCGAGCTGTTTGCGGCGGCGATGGCGGCCATCCTTGTCATCGTGCTGGCCCTGTTCTTCCAGAAGACGCGCGTTGGCCGGGCGCTGAGAGCGGTGGCCGACGACCACGCCGCGGCCCTCTCCGTCGGCATCTCGCTGCGGGGCATCTGGGTGATCGTGTGGGCGGTTGCAGGCCTGGTCGCACTCGCCGCCGGCATCATCTGGGGCGGCAAGAGCGGCGTGCAGTTCTCGCTGTCGCTGATCGCGCTCAAGGCCCTGCCGGTGCTGATCCTCGGCGGGTTCACCTCGGTTCCGGGCGCCATTGTCGGCGGCCTCATCATCGGCGTGGGCGAGAAGGTGGCCGAGGTCTACTGGGGCTCGGCGCTCGGCGGCGCCATCGAGAACTGGTTTGCCTACATGCTGGCGCTGGTGTTCCTGCTGGTGCGGCCGCAAGGCCTGTTCGGCGAGAAGATCATCGAGCGCGTCTAGCGGATAGCGAATAGGGAATAGCGAATGGTGAGTTGGCAGGAGAGACGCGTTCCATTCGCTATTCGCTACTCGCAATTCGCCTCTTAAACAGAACGAGACACGATGCTCTATCGCGAAGCCGGCCAGTTCAAGACCAGCTATGCCGCCGACCAGGCGATATTTCCCATTGCCCAGGACCGCTGGTTCGTCGCCGCGCTGCTGCTCGCCGCCTATCTCATCCCCCCGCTGTTCCTGGGCTCCTACTGGTTCAACGCCATCCTGATCCCGTTCCTGATCTTCTCCATGGCTGCGCTGGGCCTCAACATCCTGGTCGGCTACTGCGGCCAGATCTCGCTCGGCACCGGCGGCTTCATGGCGGTCGGCGCGTACGCCAGCTACAAGCTGACCACGGTTATCTTTCCGGACTTGGGCATGGTCTTCATCTTCCTGATGTCCGGGCTCGTGGCTGCTGCGGTCGGCGTGGTGTTCGGCCTGCCGAGCCTGCGCATCAAGGGTTTCTATCTCGCGGTGGCCACGCTTGCGGCGCAGTTCTTCCTGACCTGGCTCTTCAACAAGGTGGGCTGGTTCTACAATTACAACTCGAACGGCACGATCGAGTCCCCGCCGCGTACCTTGTTGGGTACCATCATGGAGCCGGGCGGCGCGCTGGAGGTGTTGAGCTTCCTCAACCCGCTGGTGACGAGCCCGCGCGCGAGCCCGCAAACCAAATACCTCTTCGCGCTGACGCTCGTCGTTGTCTTCGCGCTGGTCGCCAAGAACCTCGTGCGCGGGCGTGTCGGGCGCTCGTGGATGGCGATCCGCGACATGGACATCGCAGCGGAGCTGATCGGCATCCGGCCGATGCAGACCAAGCTGCTCGCGTTCGCGATCAGCTCGTTCTACTGCGGCGTCGCCGGAGCCATGCTCCTCAACCTCTATCTCAACAGCGTCGAGACGCAGGCCTTCGCCATCAACGTCTCATTCGACGTGCTGTTCATGGTCATCATCGGCGGGCTCGCAAGCATCATGGGCTCGTTCCTCGGGGCGGGGTTCATCGTCTTGATGCCGATCTTCCTCACCAACGCCTTTCCCGCCATCGGCCTGCCGGTCGATACTGCAACGCAAAAGCACATCGAGCTGATGCTGTTCGGAGGATTGATGATTTTCTTCCTGATCGTCGAGCCGCACGGCTTCGCGCGGCTCTGGCAGATCGGCAAGGAAAAGCTGCGTCTGTGGCCGTACCCCCACTGACGGGCTGGCATTCCAGGAGGTACGCGTGGCACGCGTCGGTTTACGTTGGTCGCGTCGCGATGCTACGGTGGAAGCAATGGCCGCACTCTGGACGGCCCTGCCTTTCCGGCCAACAACCCAGACAACTCTAAGGGAGGTCACCAATGACCCTGAGATACCTGAAGATCGGCGCTCTGGCGGCGGCCGCTTTGGCCGGCCCCTGGGCCGTCCCGAGCGCGCTGGCGCAAGACGGGCTCTACATCCCGACCTTCGTCTACCGCACCGGCGCCTACGCTCCGAGCGGCATCCCCATCGCCGACGGCTTCAAGGACTACTTCACGCTGCTCAACGAACGTGACGGCGGCATCGAGGGCGTGAAGGTCGTCCACGAGGAGTGCGAGACCAACTACGACACGAAGGTCGGGGTGGAGTGCTATGAGCGGCTCAAGAGCAAGAACCCGCTCATGATCAATCCTTACTCCACCGGCATCACTTACGCGCTGATCCCCAAGGCGCCGGTCGACAAGATCCCGATCCTGTCGATGGGCTATGGGCGAACGGATGCGGCGGTCGGCAGCGTGCACGCCTGGGTGTTCACCGCCCCAACCGGCTACTGGAGCCAATCCACAGCCAAGATCAAATATATCGCCTCCAAGGAAGGTGGCCTCGACAAGCTCAAGGGCAAAAAGATCATCAACATCTATCACAACAGCCCCTACGGCAAAGAGACGATCCCGGTGCTCGATGTGCTGGCAAAAAAATATGGCTTCGAGGTCGAGCACCTTGCGGTCGACCACCCCGGCCAGGAGCAGAAGGCGACGTGGCTCAAGGTGCGTCAGGCGAGCCCTGATTGGATCATCTTCCGCGGCTGGGGCGTGATGAATCAGGTCGGCGTCAAGGAAGCGGCCGCGATCGGCTTCAAGATGGACCGCATCGTTGCCGTCTGGTGGTCCGGCAGCGAGGCTGACGTGCTTCCTGCGGGCGATGGAGCCAAGGGCTACATCGCGGCTGCCTTCAACGCCCCGGGGAAGAACTTCAAGATCCACGAGGACGTCAAGAAGTTCGTCTACGACAAGAACAAGGGCTCGTCGCCGCCCGACAAGGTAGGCGAGGTGCTCTACAATCGTGGCCTGATCAACGCCATGATCACCGCCGAGGCCGTTCGCGAGGCCGTCAAGAAGCACGGCAAGAAGCCGACAGGCGAGCACGTGCGCGAGGGCATGGAGAGCCTCAACCTCACGGCCGACCGCCTCGACAAGCTGGGCTTCGGCAAGATGATGAAGCCGTTCAAGATCTCCTGCAACGACCATGAAGGCAACGGCCCGGTCATCTTCCAGCAGTGGGACGGCAAGCAGTGGAACATCGTCTCCGACTGGATCGAGCCGATGCGCGACGTGGTGCGGCCAATGGTGGAGGAATCGGCAAAGAAGTTCGCCGAAGAGAACAAGGTCACGCCGCGCCAGTGCCCCTCGTCGTGATCTCGACATGAAATGAATCGGAGGCGGCGGCCGGAGCGCCGCCGCCTCTATCTTTGCCACTGGCCCAGATGTCACCCCCGCAAGACACCACTCTCGCTGCAGAGGCCGCTACCCATCCCGCCAAGGATGCGGCCGCGCCGATCCTCGCCCTCAACAACGTCGAGGTGATCTACGACCACGTCATCCTCGTGCTCAAGGGTGTGTCGCTCGCCGTGCCCAAGGGCACGATCGTCGCCCTGCTCGGCGCCAATGGTGCCGGCAAGTCCACCACGCTGAAGGCCATTTCCAACCTGCTGCTGGCGGAGCGCGGCAAGGTCACCAAAGGCTCGGTCGAGTTCGTGGGCAAGCGTGTCGATGGGCTCTCCCCCAGCGAGCTCGTGCGCCGCGGCTGCATCCAGGTCATGGAGGGCCGCCACTGCTTCGGCCACCTCACCGTCGAGGAAAACCTGCTGACCGGCGCCTACACACGCTCGGGCGGCGCGGCGGTCATCAGGCGCGACCTCGACATGGTCTACGGCTATTTCCCGCGCCTCAAGGAGCGCCGCTTGTCGCTGGCAGGCTACATCTCGGGCGGCGAGCAGCAGATGGTGGCGATCGGCCGCGCGCTGATGTCGAAGCCGAAGATGATGCTGCTCGACGAGCCGTCCATGGGGCTTGCGCCGCAGCTGGTCGAGGAGATCTTCGAGATCGTCAGGCGGCTCAACGAGGAGCAGGGCGTGTCGGTGCTGCTGGCCGAGCAGAACACCAACGTGGCGCTGCGCTACGCCAACTACGGCTATATCCTGGAGAACGGCCGCGTGGTGATGGACGGCGATTCCAAATCGCTGCGCGAGAACGAGGACGTGAAGGAATTCTATCTCGGCGTCGGCGGCGCCGACCGCAAGAGCTTCCGCGACGTGAAATCGTACAAGCGGCGCAAGCGCTGGCTGGCGTGATGAGCGCCGGTGCCCGAGCGAGTTGCGAGATGGATCCCGGCGACAAGTGCCGGGACGACGGGGGACCCGGTGAGTAACGACCACTACGACCAGCTCGAGGTGCGTGATCCAGCCCAGCGCGAGCTGGCGCAGTTCAACCTGCTGCCCGATCTCGTTCGCCACGCCGTGGCCAATGCGCCCGGCTGGGCCCGGCATCTGCAGGGCGTCGATGCGGCAGCCGTCACCTCGCGCGCGGCGCTGGCAAAGCTGCCCGTCCTGCGCAAGTCGGCGCTGAAGGACCTGCAGGCCGCCGATCCGCCCTACGGCGGCTTGACGACCTCGCCCGCCGGCGCGCTCGGCCGCATCTTCATGTCGCCCGGCCCGATCTTCGAGCCCGAGGGCTTCGGCGAGGACTGGTGGCGCACGGCGCGCGCGCTGTTCGCGGCCGGCATCCGCAAGGGCGACATCGTGCACAACACGTTCGCCTATCACCTCACCCCCGGCGGCTGGATCCTGGACGCCGGCGCGCGCGCGCTCGGCTGTGCCGTCATCGCCGCCGGCCCCGGCAACACCGAGCAGCAGCTCGAGGTGATCCAGGCGCTCAAGCCCGCCGCTTACGTCGGCGTCCCCGACTATCTGAAGATCCTGCTCGACAAGGCCAAGGAGGCCGGCAAGGACGCCTCCTGCTTCAAGAAGGCGCTGGTCGGCGGCGGGGCGCTGTTCCCCTCGCTGCGCGCCGAATACAAGACGCGCGGCATCGACACCTATCAGACCTACGCCACCGCCGACGTCGGCATCATCGCCTATGAGAGCGCCGCGCTCGAAGGCATGATCATCGACGAGGGCGTGATCGTGGAGATCGTGCGGCCCGGCACCGGCGATCCCGTGCCGCCCGGCGACGTCGGGGAGGTCGTCGTCACCACCTTCAACCGCGACTACCCGATGATCCGCTTCGCCACCGGCGACCTGTCCGCGGTGCTGCCGGGCGTGAGCCCCTGCGGGCGCACCAACATGCGCATCAAGGGCTGGCTCGGCCGCGCCGACCAGACCACCAAGGTCAAGGGCATGTTCGTGCACCCCGAGCAGGTGGCCGAGATCGCCAAGCGCCATGCCGGTCTCGGCCGCGTGCGTCTCGTGGTCGGCCGCGCCGGCGAGCAGGACACGATGACCTTGCGCGCCGAGGCGGCGAGCGCCGACGCCGGGCTGAAAGCAAAGCTGGCCGAGACGCTGCAGGCCCTCACCAAGCTCAAGGGCGAGGTCGAGCTGGTGGCGCCAGGCTCGCTCCCCAACGACGGCAAGGTCATCGCCGACGAGCGCACATACACGTGATCGCCGTCAACCCTTGAAGATCTCGCGGTACTTCTTCGACAGCTCGGCCTTCTGCACCTTGCCCATGGCGTTGCGCGGCAGCTCGCCGGCCAGGAACACGCGCTTGGGCAGCTTGAACTTCGCCAAGCGCTTGCCGAGCTCGCTCAGGATGACGGCCTCGTCCGGCGGCTTCACCCCCGGCAGCGCGGTGATGACGGCGACGATGCCCTCGCCGAAATCGGGATGCGGCACGCCCACCACCGCCGACTCGGCGATGCCGGGCAGGCTGTTCAGCTCGCCCTCGATCTCCTTGGGGTAGACGTTGAACCCGCCGGTGATGATGAGGTCCTTCGCCCGCCCGACGATGGTGATGCGTCCGTCCTTGCCCATGGTGGCGAGATCGCCGCTCTTGAAATAGCCGTCGGGGCGAAACTCCTCGACCGTCTTCTCAGGGCTGCGCCAATAGCCCTTGAACACGTTGGGCCCCTTGATCTCGAGCACGCCGACGTCGCCGGCCTTCACGCGCTTGCCGTTCTCGCCGACGACGCGCACCGAGATTTTCGGCAGCGCGTAACCCACCGTGCCCGGCAGCCGCTCGCCCTCGTAGGGGTTGGAGGTGACCATGCCGGCTTCCGTCATCCCGTAGCGCTCGAGAATCTCGAGGCCGGTGCGGGCGGTGAAGTCGCGATGCGTCTCGGCCAGCAGGGGCGCCGAGCCCGAGATGGCGAGGCGCAGGTTGCGGCAGTGCTTGCGGCTGAAGGCCTTGGCACCGAGCAGGCGCGTGTAGAAGGTCGGCACGCCCATCAGGACGGTCGCTTGCGGCAGCAGGCGCAGCACCTCCTCGAGGTCGAACTTCGGCAGCCACAGCATCTTCGAGCCGTTGAGCAGCGCCGTGTGCAGGGCGACGAACAAACCGTGCACGTGGAAAATCGGCAGCGCGTGCAGCAGCACGTCGCCCGGCTGGAAGCTCCAGTAGGCGTGCAGGGTGGCCGCGTTCGAGGCGATGTTGCGGTGCGTGACCATGGCGCCCTTGGAGCGCCCGGTGGTGCCCGAGGTGTAGATCAGGGCCGCCAGGTCGTCTGCCACGCGCTGGGCACTGGCGCGCAGCGGCGTGTGCTTGGCGGCAAGGTCCATGAAGGAGCCCGAGCCGTCCGGAGCCATGGTCAGCAGCGCGCGCACCTTGCTGGCGGCGGCAATCGGCTCGATGGCGGCGATGCGTTCGGCCGAGGCGACGATCACGACGGGCTGGGCGTCGGTGATGAAATACTCGAGCTCGGCCGGCGTGTAGGCGGTGTTGAGCGGGTTGAAGACGGCGCCGACCTTCAAGGTCGCCAGATAGAGGTAGACGTTGGCGAGCGACTTGTCCGCTTGCGCCATCACGCGGTCGCCGGGCTCGACGCCGAGCGCGCTGAGGGCCGCGGCGGCGCGCGCCACCTCGCGGATCAGCTGCGCATAGGTCAGGAGCGTGCCGTCGGCGCCCTCGAACGCCGGCGCGTCGCCGGCCGCGCGCATCTTGGTCTCTAGGCGGACATAATAGTTTGCGTTTCTCGACATGCGCCTTGGGGCTCCCTCGGCGCGGGTTTACACGGCCTGCCGGGAGCGGGGCAATACGTGTCGACTTGCTTTTGGCCGGCCGCTACGTCCAATAGTGCCCAAGGGGCAGGGAGCCAGAGCAGTTGGGAAGCTTTCCATGACGGCCGAGCCGGGTCGACGCGTCCAGGGGAACGCCCTCTTTCCCCGGCCCATCCTGCTGGCTGGCGTTCTTGCCGTGCTCGCCGCCCTGCTGCTCACGGACCTCATGCCGCGGTATGCCCCGGGCCTGCTGCGGTTCGAGCATGTCATGGCGGACCTGCGCACCTCGTTTCTGTCCGACCGGCTGGCGAGCCAGCACCCGCACGTGGCGATCGTCGGCATCACCGACCAGACGTTGAGCGACTTCAAGACCCGCCTGCCGATCGATCGCCACCTGCTCGCCAGGCTGGTCGACGCGGTCGACGCCGCCGGCGCCAAGGCCATCGGCCTCGATGTGCTGTTCTACCGCACCGCCCAAGCCGACAACGAGGACCTGCTGATCGACGCCCTCGCGCGCGCCAAGGCCAAGGTGGTGCTGGCGGCCGCCGACGAGCGGCTCGGCCTGAGCCAGCCGCAGATCGACCGGCAGCTGGGCTTTCTCGCCCAAGTGGGACGGCCGGCGGGCTACGTCAATCTGGCGACCGAGCGCGACTGGGTCGTGCGCTTCAAGGCCCGGCCGGCGCCCGGCTCGGCCTATCCCAAGAGCTTTGCCCGCCTGCTCGCCGAGTCCGCCGGCCACAGCGTCAGCGAAGAGCGCCGGCGCGTCGCCTGGCTGCGCGAGCCGCTCGACGGCTCCGACACGTTCCTGACCATCCCGGCCGATACCCTGCTTGGGCCGGCGGAGGACCCCCTGGTGAAGGCAGCCCGCGGCGGTCTCGAGGGCAAGATCGTCATCATCGGCGGCCTGCTGCCGGACCTCGACCAGCATCTGACCCCGCTCACCTCCCTCACCAACGACAAGATGTCCGGCCCGCTCATCCATGCCCATATCGTCGCCGAGATGGTCGATGGCCGCTCCGTCGGCCAGCTCGAGGTCGACTCCGTGGTGCTGCGGCTCGGCCTCGCCTTCCTGGCGGGCTTCGGCTTCCTGATCGGCTGGCGCTATCGCCTGAAGCGGCAGGGCATCCTGCTGAGCAGTCTTGCCACCGTGGTCATCCTCGCGCTCGACACATTTGCGTTCTGGCAATCGCGTATCATACTGCCCATCGTGCTGGCCCTGTTGGCCTGGTTCATGGGCGAGTTCTCAGGGCACTACCTGGGCCGATGGCTGGGCCACCGCCCCGATCGAGCGAAATGGTTCACAAAATGACGACGAGGTTCGTACATCTTCGTGTGCTCGCTCTGTCCGCCGTCTTGATCGCGGCATCGGCAGGCCTGATGGCCGCCAGGGCCGACATCTACGTGGTCGAGTCCAGCATTGCTGCGATCGCGGCCGGCAGCCGGCTCGCGGACAGCGCCACCATCGCCATTCCGGCCGGCGGCCATATCCGCGCCGTGCTGCCGTCCGGCAAGACCCAGACCATCCGCGGGCCGTTCAATGGCCCGGTCGCCGACCTCGCCAAGGGGCAGGCGCGCAACGAGGGCGTGCTGACCTGGATCCGCAGCATTCTGGAGACGGGCGGCTCCAAGGAGGTCACGCCGGGAGCGACCCGCTCCATCGGCCGCGAAAGCGCCAGGCCGCGCACCGGCTTCTCCTGGTCGGCCGTTCCCGTCGCCGACGGCGCCGTGTGTGTCGAGAAGGGCGCCAAGCTGCAGCTGGTGCGCGCACCCTCCGCGCGCCCCGATCGCGTCACTGTCGTCGACATGGCCAATGCCGTGCGCGGCGAGGCCCAGTGGGAAGCCGGCAGCGACGTTGCGGCCTGGCCAGCCACTGTGGCGCCGCGCTCCGACGCGATCTACCACCTGCTGCTGTCGGACCGGCCGCAGCGGCAGGTCACGTTGCGCGTGCTGGAACGGCTGCCTGCCGACGGCGATGTGCTGACGGAGCTGCACAGGCTCGGCTGCAAGTCCCAATTCGAGGCCTGGGTGCGCGAGAAGCTCGCTGCCAGCAAACGCGGCTCGTAGATCGGTGGGATGGCCGCTGATACTTGTTTTCAACAGCGAAAGCGGGTTCCGCTACGCGCGTGTTGGCGTCGCTGCCGTGCGCCGATAGAGTTACCGCGGACGTGATGCTGCGAGGACAATCATGCGTGTGGTCGCAATCATCCTGGCTGCTGCGGTTGCGGCCTTGACCGCGGTCGGATGGCCGGGGGTGGCCGCGGCACAGAAGCGTGTCGCTCTGGTCATCGGCAATTCAGCCTATCAGCACTCTCCAAAGCTCGACAACCCCAAGAACGACGCCACCGACATGGCGGCCGCGCTGAAGAAGCTCGGGTTCGTGGTCGTCGAAGGGTTCGATCTCGACAAGGTGGGGTTCGACCGCAAGGTGCGCGACTTCGCCACCGCCCTGCGCGGCGCCGCAGTCGGCGTGCTGTTCTATGCCGGGCATGGCATGCAGGTTGGGGGCGCGAACTACCTCGTGCCGATCGATGCAAAAGGGGATTCGGCCGCAGCGCTCGACTTCGAGATGGTGCGATTAGACCTCGTGCACCGCACCATGGAGCGTGAAGCGCAGACCAACGTCATTTTCCTCGACGCGTGCCGGGACAATCCGCTCGCGCGCGATCTGGCGCGGTCGCTCGGCACGCGGTCCACGGACGTGGGCCGCGGCCTGGCGGCGGTCGAATCGGGGATCGGCACGCTGATCAGCTTCTCGACGCAGCCAGGCAACGTCGCCCTCGACGGCGCCGGGCGCAACTCGCCGTATGCCGGCGCCTTGATCAGGCAGCTTTCGACAGCGACCGACGATCTGAGCGCGATGCTGATCGCCGTGCGCAACGACGTGATGAAGGACACGCAGCGCCGCCAGGTGCCATGGGAACATTCCGCGCTCACCGGCCGCGTCTACTTCGGTGGGGCGCCGCGGGGCACGCCGCAAACGCCGCCCGCGATTCCTGCTCCGCAGGCTCAGTCGGGCGAGGCGGAACGGGCATGGACAATGGCAAAGGACGTGCGCAGCATCGCGGTGCTGGAGGCGTTCATCGCGCGCTACAAGGATACGTTTTACGCGGATCTGGCGCGCGCGCGCATCGACGAGCTGAAGCGAGAGCAGGCGGCGGTCGCCGCCCCCGCGCCACGCTCGACCCCGGCCACGCCGCCGGCGGCGCCCGCCGCGCCGGCGGCGATCCCGCCCATCGCCGCCAACAGGTTCGGGGCCATCGCCTACTCGGCCACGACCGGCGCGCAGGGATGGTCCTACGATTACGCAACGCGGGAGGCGGCCGAGAGCGCGGCGCTGACCAACTGCCGGCAGCACGCGGGGGATTGCGCCGTGCCGATCTGGTTCCAGAACGCTTGCGGCGCGGTGGCGGCCGGACCTAACGGATGGGGCTCGGGCTGGGGCGTGACACAGGCCCTGGCGGAGACGTATGCGCTCCAGTCGTGTGCCCAGCACTCGACCAGCTGCAACATCCTGCGCTGGGTGTGCACGTCCAGGTAGGGGCTCGGTGCCCCTCGCGCTCAGGGGAGGTTGCCGGCCCGCCAGCCATAGAGCCAATCGTAGCCCGCCATCAGCGCGCGGCCGGGCGTCAGCCGCAGGGCCGCGTTGCGCGCCCACGACAGCGGTGGCGGCAGGTGATAGATGCGCCCCTGGCGCCGGCTCGCCCGCTGCACCTGCTCGGCGCGCGCTCGGCGCAGACCCTCGAACGCTTGAAACGCGCCGGCCAGACCGTGCGCCGGCGTCGCGATGCAATCGGCCAGCACCAGCGCGTCCTCCAGCGCGAGCGCGCCGCCCTGCGCCAGATAGGGCAGCATCGGATGCACGGCGTCGCCCAGCAGGGTCACCCGGCCGTTCGACCAGGTGGGCAGCGTGGGCAGGCGGTGGAGCGCCCATTTGCGCCAGTCGCGCACGCCGGCCAGCACCTCGGTGACACTCGCGTGGAAGCCGCGCAGGCGGGCCAGCAGGGGTGCCGCATCGGCCTCGACATCCCAGTCCCGGCCTTGCCAGTTTTCCGCGGGCCAGTTTTCCACGGCGATGACGACGATGGCGATCTCGGCTCCGCCACGGACCGGATAGTGCACGACGTGCACGCCGGGCGTCAGCCACAGGCCGACCGCGGGCATCGCCAGCGCCCCGGCCCTACTGGCCGCAATGACGGCGCGCGTCGCCGTGGCGCCGGCGAACCGCGGCACGCACGAGGGAAACAGGCTCTGCCGCACGCTCGACCACAGCCCGTCGGCGCCGACCAGCGCGGCACCGCCGGCGCGATCGCCGGCTGCGCTCGTCGCCTGCACGCCCTCGTCGCCTTGCGCCAGCGCGGTGAGCGCGAAGCCGGTGCGCAGGCTCACGAGGGGCTCGGCCGCAGCGGCGGCCAGCAGCGTGCCGTGCAGGTCGCTGCGGTGCGCCACCCAATAGGGCGCGCCGTGCCGTGCAGCGATCCAGCCCCCCAGCGGCAACGCGGCCAGCGTGCGGCCGGTTCTGCCGCCGTGCACGCGGATCGCCTCCGGCGCGCCGACCATCGGCTCGAGCACGCCCGCCAGGCCCAGGCGCTGCAGCACGCGCACGCCATTGGGCCCGAGCTGGATGCCGGCGCCCGCTGTCGCAAAGTTTTGTCGCTGCTCCAGGACGACCGAACGGCGGCCTCGCCGCGCCAGCGCAATGGCGAGCGCCAGACCGCCGATGCCGCCGCCCGCAATCAGGATGGGCCCGTCCGCGGCCATCGGTGTGTGCCGGGCCTACGCGGCCGGGACTTCCTGTCCGGTCACCAGGCAATCGGCCGGCTCCGTCGCGGCCGGCTCCAGGTGCGCCGCGTAGACGTAGAGCGTCGAGCAGTAGGGGCACAGGATCTGGCCGTCCGCCCCCATGTCGAGGAACACGTGCGGATGGTCGTGCGGCGGGCGGGCGCCCATGCACTGGAACTCCTTCACGCCCACCACGATCTTTTCCACACCCTGGTCGTTGGCGAAATGTGGAATGAGCGATGCTGCCATCTCGCGCGCCTGCCTGGAACCGGATCGAATTTTGCGCGCCGACCATAGCCGCTGAAACGTCCAGATGATAGGGGTGGACGGCGTCGCAGCAACGGGCAGGAGCGCGCGTGCAGACCTTTGATTCCGACGGCGTGCGCCTGGCTTTCATCGACGACGGCGAGGGCGATCCGGTGCTGCTGATGCACGGCTTTGCGTCCAGCGTGCGCGCCAACTGGATCGAGCCCGGCTGGGTGAGGTTCCTCATCGACAACGGCTTTCGTGTGATCGCCTTCGACCATCGCGGCCACGGCGAGAGCGACAAGCTCTATGACAAGGCCCAGTACGGCGCGCCGCTGATGGCGGAGGATGCCCGCCGCCTGCTCGATCACGTGGGCGTCCCGCGCGCCGACGTGATGGGCTACTCGATGGGCGCGCGCATCGGCGCCTTCCTCGCCTTCGACCACGCCTACCAGGTGCGCAGCGTCGTCTTCGGCGGCCTCGGCGGCAACATGGTGCGGCCGATGGCCGGCACCGGCCCGATCGCGCACGCTCTGGAGGCGGCATCGATCGACGACGTGAAGAACCCCACCGCACGCACGTTCCGTGCGTTCGCGGAGAAGACCGGCAGCGATCTGAAGGCGCTCGCGGCCTGCATTCGCGGCGCGCGCGATCCCATCAAGCCCGAGATGCTGGCGACGCTGCGGTGCCCGGTGCTGGTGGCGGTCGGGACCGAGGACGTGATCGGCGGGCCGGCCGAGGAGTTGGCCGCCCTCATTCCCGGCGCCGAGGCGCTGCCGATCCCGCGCCGCGACCACATGCTGGCGGTCGGCGACCGGGTCTACAAGGACGGCGTGCTGGCCTTTCTGCGGCGGCGGCCGTGACGGGCGCGGGACGGGAGAGGATTAGACGATGGCCCCCGAATTCAAGATCAGCAATCCCGACTACGCCAAGACCGTACGCGAGAGCTTCGACCGGCAAGGCCTGATGCACACGCTGGGTGCGCGCATCGTCACCATCGAGCCGGGCTTGTGCGTGATCGAGATGGCCTACGCGCCGGGCATGTCGCAGCAGCAGGGCTTTTTCCACGCCGGCGCCATTGGCGCCATCGCCGACAGCGCAGCCGGATACGCGGCGTACGCCCTGATGCCGGCCGGCGCCGAGATCCTGACGGTCGAATACAAGCTCAACCTAATCCGCCCGGCGCGGCCGCCGACGCTGCGCGCGGAGGGGCGCGTGGTGCGTGCCGGCCGCACCCTGACGGTTTGCCGCGTCGACGTGTACCACGTGGCACCCGCCGGGCCGGAGGCGTGCGCGCTGATGCAATCGACGATGATGCGCGTGGAGCCTGCGACCTGAGGTGAGGCCCGAGGCTGGCTAGCCGATCGCCATGAACAGGTAGAGCGCCGCGCCGATCGCCCACGACAGGGCGAAACCGGCGAGGAAGCCGCGCACGTCGAACCGCGCGCGCTCGGGCGCGGGTGCCGTGCGCGCAGGCGTGGGCGGCGTGGGGGTCGGCTGTGCCCGGGGCGGATCAGGCGCCACCTTGGTCCGCGGCGGCAGCGGCGGCGGCACGGCAACGCGCTCGGCCGGACGTGGCTGGTCTTGCTCCGCCGCCGGTTCCGGCATCGGCGCCGGACCGGGGATGGACACCGGCTGCTCCAGCATCCGCTTCAGGTTGTCCAGCGCCTCCGCCGCAGCGCCGGCGTCTGCTAGCGGCTGGGCGGGCGGCGTTGCCGGTGCGGGCGAGGCAACGGCCAGCGCCTCCGCGAGCGAGCTCCTGGCGGCACCCTTCACCTGGGCCTGCGGGGCGGCGCGAGACCCGGCGGTGGCGTCGGCGGGTGGATCGGCATCGCTCGGGGTGACGGGGGTGGTCGCCATGGCCATCCTTTACGCATCGATACAAAGCCGGCTCCCGCCTGCCGGCGCTTTCCCCGCAATGACGTTGGCTTGGCACCCCGCGCCGCCGACACGCAGTCGGTGGCAATGCCGTTCCGCGCCGGTCCCTCGCCCCCAGATCGGGCTCGGTATTCCGGGCCCGCCGCTAGCTCTTGGCCAGACCGGTGAGGCGCTCGAGCAGTCGAGGCCGGCGGCGCTCGCTTGGTATCTCGGGTCCTTTGGGCATTTCTGCGGCAGCGAGACTGGCCGCTTGCGGCTCGGCCGCGGCCTTGCCGTTGTGGCCGTTGCCGGCCGGCGCCTCGGCACGCTTGATCTGGGCCGCGCGCGGCGCGCTCGCGCCGGGCTTCTCACCGGGCGTCACGGCACGAACCTGGGCGACGCGGTCGGCGAGGCCCCGCCGCTCACCACCACGCTGAGGACGCTGCGGGTGCCCAGACGGCGGAGCGGTGCTGCCGCCGAGGCGCCGCATCTCGTCCATGAAATGCGCCGCCTGCCGCGCCAGCCGCTCGTGCGCGGCCGCCAACTCGGCCCTGAGCTTGCCGATGGTCGCGGCCTGCTGATCGGCCTGCGCTTGCGCGGAGCCGAGCCGCGCCTTCAGCCCGATCTTGCTGTCCTTCAGTCCGCCCGACTTGCCGTCGTATTGATCGAAGGCCGTCAGCGCCGACTTCAGGCGGGCGATCTCGCCGGCCTGATCGTCCGTCCTGGCCCTGAGCGCCCTGATCTCCCGCTCGTAGGCGACGTGCGCGCCCTCGCCGTCCGCCGCCTTCGCCCGCACGGGGACGAGCGCCGCCTCGGCTTCGTCGATACCGTGCTGCGCGTGTGCGACGACGTCGTCGTCCGGCTGCGCGTCGCCGGCCGGGCGTGCGGGCGCCGGCAGTCCGTAGCCGTTGCCGAGCCGCCGCTGCAGCCGGTCGATCAGGGCCGCCTGCTCCTTGGTCTTGTCTCTCAGCACCTCGATCTCGGCGCGCAGCGGCAGCTCGCTGTCGACGCGCGGATCGCCGGTCGGGTTGCGGCCGCGGCCGCCGCGCGTGGTGACCGCAGTCGTCAGGCGATCGATTTGCTGCGACTGCCGGGCATTGATCGAGGATGCATCTTCAAGCGCCTGCTGGCTCCGCCTGGCGGTGGCGGTGAACTCGGCGATCTCGCGGTCGCGGTTGAACAGCAGCCGCTTGGCCTCCGCCAGCCGCGCCTCGACCCTAGGCAGCCGTTCGGCCACGGTCTGCTCGAGCACGCGCCGCGCATTCTGGTTCTCGTCCAGATCGACCCGCAGCTGCCCCATGTCGGTCTCGAGCGAGGAGATGCTGGCGTCGCGGCGGTTGATCTCGATCATCCGGCGCGCGCGCTCGAGCTTGGCCTGCTCGAGCTGCATCTCGAGCTTGTGCACCTTGATGGCGTATTCCGCCCGCAGGCGGTCGCGATCGGCCTTGATCTCCGGCTCGCTCACCGGCATCGATTGCTTGATGCGCGTCGTCGTCAGGCGCACCGCGCGCGACCAGAACGCCGATGCCACCAGCAATCCCAGCAGGCTCGCCGCCAGGAAGCCCAAAGCCACCAGCATTGCCGACTGGACGGAGATCAACGGCGCATCCCTGGCTCTATAAGTCTCGGATATTCAAAGCCTTCGCTCAAACGAGAGGGCCCCGCAAGCCGGAATGGCCAGGGCCCCGCTACCTGTGACGAGAATCGCACACACCTGATAGTAGGAGCGCGACTGTTCGGCGTCACGCTCCATCAGCCATTTTACACTGCGCCGAGCTTGAACGTAGCCGGCTCAGAACGGGTTCCATGTCGGCCGATGCGTGTACTTCAGGTAGCCCACGTTGGCGCCCAGGCGCAGGCCTATGCCGGACCGGATTGGCGCGACGATCACGGGATCGTTCTGCAGGAAGGTGACGCCGACCCCGCCGACCAGATAGGCCGAACCGTCTACGCCGCCGAAGCGCTGATAGATCTCTGCCGGATCGCGTAAATTGTAGACCAGCACCATGACCTTGGAGCCCTCGGCCCCTGCGTCCCAGCCGATCGACGGCCCCTGCCAGTAGACCCGGTGACTGCCGGCATCCTTGGTGTAGAGCACGCCTTCGCCGTAGCGCAAGCCGGCAATGAAGGCCCCGCCGGCATCCTGCCCCAGGATGTAGCCGTTCGGGCGGCCCTGCTTCTGGAAGACGTACTCGACGACGCTGGCGAGCCCCTTGCTGACCGAGCCGAAGAAACCATGGCCGGCATCGAGGATCTCCCGCGAGGAGAAGCTGCGATCGGGCGGCGGGCCTTCGTCGTAGCGCGGCCCCGGACCATAGTCGCGCGCCGGCGGGTCGTCGTAGGCCTGACCGGGCGGCGTGTAGGGCCGTCCATAGGGCTGCTGCCCATAGGGTCGGCCGGAATTTGGCTGATTGTAGCTGCCGGGCCCCTGGGCCTGGTCGCCGGGCCGCTGGGCCGGGGTATAGGGCTCGTTGCCGCGCGGGGTGTCGTAGCCTTGGCCGTAGCGTGGGGGGCGATAGGCGTCATCGGCGGGCGGGCGCGGGGCATAGCGCGGCGGATTGGCCTCCTGCGTGCCGTACCTCTGGTCCTCGGCGCGCGGGGCGTCGTAGCGGGGCGCGTCGTAGCGCGGCCGGTAGGCGTCTTCGCGCCGCTGATAGCGCGGCTCGTTCTCGTTCTGCCACTGCGGGGAGACCTGAGCGGGGGCCGGTGAGGTGGACAGCAGGAAGGGCAGGGTCGCCAGCAAGCCGGCCGCCAGCGCCGAGTACCGTGTCGGCATGGATGAACCTTTGGGTTATTCGCCTTGTCGTTGTTGCGCCCAGCCTGCGCCCCACGAGGTGCGCCCCTTTAACCACAATCATCGGAAAGTATTACCAAAGTATGGCCAAGACGGCGGTTGGGGCTCGTGGCTAATGCCTGCGCCGCTTCGGCAGCGGCCCTCGCCCCCAGGCGACGAAGTTGGGGTTGACGAAGCCGCGCTCGGGGTGGCCGTAGAGCAAGGGCTCGCCGTCCAGCGTGGTCACCGCGCCGCCGGCCGCGACCAGCACCGCATGGCCGGCCGCCGTATCCCATTCGCTGGTGGGCGCCGCGCGCGGGTAGAGGTCGGCCTCGCCCTTCGCGATCAGGCCGAACTTCAGCGACGACGCGAGCGCGCGGGTCTCGATCACGCCGTAGGCGTCGAGGACCTCCTGCGTCGCCCGGTTGAGATGGGACTGGCTGGTCAGCGCGGTGAGGGCATTGGGGTCCGGCACCCGGGTGCGGATCGCGACCAGGCCGCAGTCTGCGAGGCTGCGTATGTCGGCTGCGGGGTCGAGCCGTGCATTGGCGGCCTCGTCCGGCCCCAGCGTGACGTAGAGATCGGCCAGCGCCGGCGCGTACACGAGGCCGAACACGGGGCGCCTGTCCTGCACCAGCGCAATGTTGATCGTGAACTCGCCCCGGCCCTTGATGAACCCCTTGGTGCCATCCAGCGGGTCGACCAGGAAGAACGGACCGCCTACATCGGGTTTATGTCCCGCCGCCATCGCTTCCTCGGCGACAACGGCAATGCCTGGCGCCACCCGGGCGAGCGCCTGGTGGATAATCTCCTCCGATTCGCGGTCGGCCGCCGTGACCGGGCTCTGATCGGCCTTGGTCTCCACCGCCACACGCCCCGCGAAATGGCGCATCTGCACGCGACCCGCGGCGAGCGCCACGCTCAGGAGGTCCTCGGCGAGGCGTCTGATGTCGGCTGCGTGCATGATCGGGCCCGTGATTCGTCGCGTGCGCGGCCAGCGAAGGGCACCAGCCTTGGCCCCACATGCCTGGGTTGTGACGAAAAAACAATACTTTCAAGGCAACGCTACCTGCGCCTTGGACCTTACGCACGAAGCGTGTATCAAGGAGTCGACTGCGCAAACGGTCCTGTTGGCTAGCGTGGCGTGCGCGTCTTGGTGAGCCGCCGACCGCGCCTCGATGCCAAACGGAACAGAGGTCCGCTGATGACCGCGCGCGCCACCCAGCCAACCGACCTCGAGCTTGCCGCCCTGATCTCGAGCAAGATCTGTCATGACGTGATCGGTCCTGTCGGCGCCATCTACAACGGGCTGGAGATCCTCGACGAGGACGACGACACCGAGGCCAAGAATTACGCCCTCGACGTCATCCGCAACGTTACCGAGCAGGCCTCGGCCCGCCTCCAGTTTGCGCGCTTCGCCTTCGGCGCCGCCGGCTCGGCCGGCGCCCAGATCGACCTCGGCACCGCCGAGCAGATCAGCCGCGGCCTCGTCAGCCAGGGCAAGCACAAGCTGGTGTGGCGCGGCCTCCCCGGGCACATGGCCAAGGACAAGGTGAAGCTGCTGCTCAACCTCATCGCCAGCGCGATCACGGCGCTGCCGCGCGGCGGCGAGATCCAGGTCGCCATCGCGGGCAGCCTGGACAAACCGAGCTTCGCGCTGCGCTGCCAGGGCACCGCGGCACGTCCGCCCCAGTATTTGGTGGACTATGTCGGTGGCGGCCAGCCGCCGCAATTGGACGCCTTGTCGATACAGGCCTATTACACGTGGCGGCTCGCCGCGTCCGCGAAGATGCGGCTCGAGATCGCCAAGGACGGCGCCGACATCGTCCTGAGCGCAGGACCGGCCTGATCGCCCGCCCGTCGGCCGCAAGGCAACTTTAACTCTTTACATTCAGGCTCGCTTGGATTGCCGGTGTGGCGTTCTCCGAGGTCAACATGAAGACCTGTCTTGTGGTCGATGATTCCGAAGTGGTGCGGAAGGTTGCGCAGCGCATCTTTGAGAACCTGAACTTCGAGACCAGCGAAGCTGGCAGCGGGCAAGAAGCCCTCGACTACTGCCTGAAGGCGATGCCCGACGCGATCCTGTACGATGCCCACATGCCGCCGATGGCGAGCGTGGAGTTCCTGACGACGGTGCGCAGCATGCCGAATGGCAGCAAGCCGGTGATCATCTTCTGCGCCACCGACAACGATTCCGGCGAGATCGCGCGCGCCTTGACGGCCGGGGCCGACGAGTACGTGCTGAAGCCCTTCGATACCGACACGATCAAGGCCAAGCTCGCGGCGACGGACCTTCTATCGGCAGCCTGACAGCGCGCTCGCGCCGGATGTGCCTTCTCAGGCGCTGCGGTCGCGCAGCGCGGCGGGCGCAATCTGCTGGCGCGAGGGCCGTGCGGCCAGCGTCACGCCGCCGAGGATCAGGACGAAGCCGACGACGTGATAGAGCATCAGCGCCTCGCCGAGCAGCGTGGTCGCCAGCACGGCGCTGAACAGCGGGATCGTATGCAGGAAGGCGCTCGCGCGCGGGGCGCCGACCAGATCGATGCCGCGGTTCCAGGTGACGTAGGCCAGCACCGAGGTGAAGAGCGCCGCATAGAGGATGGCGCCGGCCGTCAGCGCGGTCGGCTGCAGGCGAAAATCGACCGCGTACTCCCAGGCCGCGAACGGGATGTTGGCCACGGCCGAGACGGCTGCGACCGCCAGCAGGAACGACATGGGATGGATCGGCGGCCGCAGCTTGAGGCAGGCGCAATAGACGGCCCAGAACACCATGTTGACGATGATCATCACATCGCCGGCGTTGAAGCTGAAGCTGGCGAGCCGCGTGGGATCGAGCTGCGACACGATCGCGAGCACCCCTACGAGCGAGATGAGCACGCCGACCAGCTGCAGCGGACCCAGCCGGTCGCCGAACAGCAGCCAGCTCGCCGCCACGATGAAGGCCGGCGCCACCGATCCCACCACGCCCATGTTGAGGGCGGTGGTGTACTGCAGCGCGACGAACTGCAGCGTGCCGAAGATCGCGCCGCCGGTGACGCCGAGGAACGTCAACACCCCGAGGTGACTCTTGATCTGCGGCCAATCGGCCCTGATGTGCGTCCAGCCGAGCAGGCTCACCAGCAGTCCCACCACGATCCATCGCGCCACACCCAGGCTCGCCGGCGGCACGTGGCCGCTGCCGGCGCGCGCCACGATATGGTTTCCGGCCCAGCACAGGGCCGCCAGCGGCAGAAGAACGTAGGCCGCAGCCTGCGATCGCATGAATGGCGGCACGGATGCTGTCTTTCGTGGGCGAATGCTTTGCTTCGGCTGCGTCGATCGCCGACCCTGGAACCGGTTTGGGGCACATCGCACAGACCTTGGGCAGCCACAAGCCTGCGAGCCATGCAGCCCGGGCGCGGCAGACGAGCCTGGCGCCGAGGACGTGGCGGTTCGGTGCGGCGGCGATCCCCCATCGACAAGGGGGCCGGTCTTGGGCTAGAAGGCCCCACGATCTTCCGCCAACGACGCCTGCCGCGGCTCCCGATCACAGGGCTGGTCGCCGGCGCGCTTGTCACCCGAAGGCATACCCCATGGCTTCCGTGAACATCATCCGCGATCTCGAGCGCCGCCAGATCGACGCCATCATTGCCCAGCGCCGCGTGCCGGAGTTTGCGCCCGGCGACACCGTGAAAGTGATGGTGAAGGTGATCGAGGAGATCGATCCCAAGGACAAGAAGGCGGTGGCCAGGGCCAAGGATGCGCCCAAGGGTCCCACCGTGCGCCTGCAGGCCTACGAAGGGGTCGTCATCGCCCGGTCGGGCGGCGGCATCAACGAGAGCTTCACGGTGCGCAAGATCTCCTACGGCGAGGGGGTGGAGCGCGTATTCCCCATCTATTCGCCCTATATCGCCGAGATCGAGGTGATCCGCCGCGGCAAGGTGCGCCGCGCCAAGCTGTATTATCTGCGCGGCCGGCGCGGCAAGTCGGCCCGTATCTTCGAGCGCACCGACGCGCGCGCCAAGCGTCTCAATGCCGCCTTCAAGGGCTTCAAGCGGCCGAAGGGCGAGGCGGATGATCTGACCCGCCTCAAGGGCGTGAGCGCGGATCTGGCCGGCAAGCTCAATGGCCTCGGCGTCATCAAGTTCGATCAGATCGCCAACTTCTCCGACGACGACATCGCTAACGTCGACGAGATGCTGTCGCTCAACGGCCGCATCGAGAAGGACGATTGGGTGAGCCAGGCGCAGGCGCTCGTCGCCGAGCTGGCCGCTGCCGAGGTGCCGGCCGAAGACGAGAAGAGCGGCGCCAAGAAGTAGCGGCCGACGCTCTCGTCCAACGCCGACCTGCCCGAGGCCCGGCCGTCTTTGACGCCGATCATGCCGTCTTGCTGGCGTCAGCCCGAAACTGCGCTAAGCTTGCGTCGCTGCCGTGCGGGCCTGCAAGCTCGGGAGGCCGCCTGGAGCAGGATCGCTTCGGATAGCATCACCTTGCCTCGATCGAGACGTGGCGGCCGAAGCGTGAATCCTGCTCTAATCATAGAGTTGAGAGCAAGATTCACAGTCCATGATCGAAGCCAAGCGCTTCGATCAGAAACGATCTTGCTCTTGTTGCGGCCGACGTCGCCATGCGCAGGAAACTCGTGTTTGCAGACCGGGCCGAGGCGGGACGGCTGCTGGCCGATCGGCTCGCCGGCATGCACCTGGCCGATCCGCTGGTGCTCGCTCTGCCGCGCGGCGGAGTGCCGGTCGCCGCCGAGATTGCCCGGCGCCTCGCGGCGCCGCTCGATGTCACGCTGGTGCGCAAGATCGGCGCGCCGGGTCAGCCGGAGCTGGCGATCGCCGCCATTGCCGACGGCACTGATCCCGAGATCGTTTTCAACGCCAGGCTGATGCTGGAGCTGGCCCTCGACGAAGACTACGTGACGGCGGCAGCCATGCGCGAGCTGGGGGCGATCGAGCAGCGCCGGCGCGCGTATGCAGGCGTGCGGCCGGGCGCGGACCCCGCGGGTCGCGCCGTCATCATCGTCGATGACGGCGTTGCGACCGGCATGACCATGCAGGTGGCGCTGCGCCATATCAGGCGCCGCAACCCAGCCCGCCTGATCGCCGCCGCTCCCGTCGCTTCGCGCGACGCCATCGCCATGCTCGAGGCCGAGGCCGATGCTGTCGTCTGTCTCGCCGCCCCGCGCCGGTTCGGCTCGGTCGGCTCCTTCTACCGCACCTTCACGCAGGTGACCGACGAGGAGGTGGCCGCGCTGCTGACGGCAGCGGGCCGGCGAGGTTGACACCCGCGTCCTCGCTCGCGACGATCGTGCCGCACGAGCGGCCGCGCGATGCGCGCAGGCAGTAATCGGGGGAACGCGCTCATGACCAACCAGGCATTCGCACCACGCCAGGTCGGCGGCACGGGGGTGAGCGTGAGCGCGCTCGGCCTCGGCGGCGCCCCGATCGGCGGCTTCCGCTATAGCCTCAGCGAAGAGCAGGGCGCCGACACCGTGCGCGCCGCGGCCGACGCCGGCATCGCCTATTTCGACACCTCGCCCTTTTACGGCTACGGCCGCAGCGAGCTGCTGTTCGGCCACGCGCTGCGCGCGCGCCCGCGCGAGAGCTACGTCCTCTCGACCAAGATCGGCCGCTGGATGACGCCGCTGCGCGCGGGCGAGACGGTGGCCGGCTGGCGGCCGGGCGGCCTGCCGTTCAAGCCGACGTTCGACTACAGCCGCGACGGCGTGCTGCGCTCGCTCGAGCAGTCGCTGCTGCGGCTCGGCATTGCGCGCATCGACATCGCGTTCATTCACGACGCGGACGTGACCACGCACGGGTCGCAGGCCGAGGCCGACCGCCGCTTCAAGGAGGTGATGGAGGGCTGCTACCCCGCGCTCGCCGAGCTGCGCAGCGCCGGCGTCATCGGGGCGATCGGAACGGGACTGAACGAGACGGCGATGAGCTTGCGCTTCGCGCGCGAGGCCGATCTGGACTGCGCCATGCTGGCCGGCCGCTACACCCTGCTCGAGCAGGGCGCGCTCGATGAGCTGCTGCCGCTGTGCGAGAAGAAATGCATGTCGGTGCTGCTGGCGGCACCGTTCAATTCTGGCATCCTGGCGATGGGCCCGCGCGAGGGCGCAACCTACGACTACAAGCCCGCGCCGGCGCCGGTGCTCGACAAGGTTCGACGCATCGAGGCCGTGTGCAAGCGCCACGACGTCGAGCTGCAGGCCGCCGCGCTGCAGTTCCCGCTCGCACATCCGCGCATCGCCTCGGTGGTGGCGGGCGCGACCAGGCCCGCCGAGGTGCGCGAGAACATCGCCCGCATGGCCGCGCCCATCCCCACCGCCCTGTGGCAGGAGCTCAAGCACGAGAAGCTGTTGGCCGAGGCGGCGCCGTTGCCCGCGTGAGCGCATGCGCGCCGCTGCGTCGCTGCATGTTGCAATGCGGCGTTCGGACTTATCCACAACATAGCGGGAAGGTGCCGTGCACGCGCCGTTTGGCGATGCTAGCCTTCTGCTGAGAAGGGGGGATGGGGGCCAACCATCCTCGCGGGGAGGTGCAATATGCTCAACAGGAGGCATTGCCCGCATACCGGCATCGTCAACTTCTTTGCCGAAGCGGAACCATTTCTCGCCATCGGCTCGGTGATCCGAACCGATGGGTCGGCACCCTATCACTGGCGGTGCTATGTCGGGCTCGAGCCAATGGCGGGCGCCGCGCCGGACTTGCGCACGGCGGAGCGCTCTCTCTTCAGCCACTACCGCGAGCTGCTGCGCGCAAGCGGCCAATCGGATGACGAACCCGCCGTCGCCGCCTGATCGGGGGTTGCCGGCAATACACGTCCTTCGCCGCGGTGGGCGACCGCGGCGGCGCGAGCGGCAAGTCATCGTCCTCCTTCGGCCTTGTCGAAGGGTCATGCGGGAAGGGTGCGGGTTGATGCAGGCCAGGTATCGTCGGTTCGAAGGTGCGCCGCTGTCGGCATTGGCGTTGGGGGCGACCCTGATGCTGGCGGGCTGCGCCCAGTACCAGGCAACGCAACGGACGGACGGGCTGCCGCTGGCAGTGGTCGTGGAGCCGCCGGCGCCGGCAGCGCCCGCCGCGGTGCAGGCAAAGCCCAAGATCGCCAAGACGACGGACGCCGGCGCCAAGGTGGCGGCGGCGAAAACGCCCGCGACGTATCGGCCGGCCGGTGCAGCCGATGCAGCGGACGAGGCGAGCTGTACGGACGTGTATGCCTGCGCCTCCGTGCTCAAGGCCATGATCGCCGATCCGGCCCGCGTCTGGATCAAGCGGCCCGCGTCGCCTGCCGTCCTCGCCAACGGCGTGCGTCTGTTTGCCTATCGCGCGCTGCGGGAGAAGCTCGCGTGCCACGAGCTCGCGGCAGCATCGACGGAAGTCGAGGCGGCCACCACCGCGTTCCGGTGGGGCGTCGCCGGCGTGACGGCGGAGCAGGCGGATCGGGCCCGGACCCTGTCCGCCGATGTCGGGCAAGAGTTGCAGGCCGAGGGTGCGCGCCGGTGCGCGCCGGGCAGCAAGATCGGCTCGGTCATGCCGCGTGACGCGGACCGCACGACGACACGCTGACTGGCTCACGCAACGGGGCGCCCCCGGCGTGGCCTAGTACCCAACATCTGAAGTCGGTGAGTCAGGGCCCCCGGCCTGAGAGGAGCGCCCGCAAGACGCGGCGGTCACTTGCTGCGGGCGAGATAGTGCGCACCCTCGTCGAGGTGGCAGAGGCTGACGCGCCATTCGATCGGCTGGTCGTCCAGTGTGTAGGCGATGCGGTCGATCCGCAGCAGCGCGGTGCCGGCGGGTACGGCCAGCACAGCCGCCGCCGCGGCATCCGCCGTCACGGCCGTCAGCCGGTCGTCGGTGCGCGTCACCAGGATGCCGTAGACCTTCTGGAACAGGTCGTAAAGCGTGTTGGGTAGCTCGGCGCGCTCGGCGAGACCGGGAAAGGGGGCCGCCGGCAGCGTGATCGTCTCGACGATGAAGGGGTGGCCGTCGCGGGTACGCGTGCGGGTGATGCGGATCACGCCGGCATCCTTTTCGAGGCCGAGCGCGGCGCGCTCCTCGCTGCTGGGCTCCGCCGCGAGGGCACACCGGCCGTCCCGGCTGTCGGGGGTCAGCGGCGCGCCGGTCGCGTCGAACATGTTGAAGAAGCGGAACAGCACATTGGCCGGCGTGTGCTCGACCACGAACGTGCCGCGGCCCTGGCGGCGCATCACGAGCTGGTCGGCCGCCAGCTCGCTGATCGCCTTGCGCGCCGTGCCCTGGCTGACGCCGAACTCGGCGGCGATCTCGAACTCGTTGGGGATGAGCTGGCCCGGCTTCCATTCGCCCGAGCGGATGCGCTCCACCAGCCGCTCGCGCACCTGGGCATAGAGCGGCCTCTCGTCCTCGTTGTCGGACATGCTCATGTGCGCACACCTGCCTGCGGCACGAGGCGTCTGGATCGGCGGCCAAATCTTATATAAGATCAGCGCCCTCACACCGCGCACAGCAAGCATGGGCGCCGCGCAGCAAACAAGGGGAAAATATCGTGCCTGCACCGCACTTCCTGGTCCATAGCCCGAAAGACAACGTCGGCGTCGTCGTGATCGAAGGGCTGAAAGGGGGGACCGACATGCTCGGCGTCATCACCGAGACGGACAAGACGCTGAAGCTCAAGGCGCAGCAGGACATCCCGATCGGCCACAAGGTCGCGCTGAAGGCGCTCAAGAAGGGCGACACCGTCATCAAGTACGGCGAGGACATCGGCAAGATGATCACCGACGCAGGGGTGGGGGCGCACGTCCACGTCCAAAACCTCAAGACCAAGCGCTGGTGAGGGCACAGGAACATGGCTACGAAATCCAACGGCAAGCGTGCGAAAGCCAAGGCCAACCTGAGCTTCATGGGCTGGCGGCGCGAGAACGGCCGCGTCGGCGTGCGCAATCATGTCGTGATCCTGCCGCTCGATGACCTCTCCAACGCCGCCTGCGAGTCGGTGGCAAACAACGTCAAGGGCACGCTCGCCATTCCCCACGCCTATGGCCGGCTGCAGTTCGGCCCCGACCTCGACCTGTTCTTTCGCACTCTGATCGGCACCGGCTCCAACCCCAACGTGGCCGCCGTGGTGGTGATCGGCATCGAGGAGCTTTGGACCAAGCGCGTGGTCGACGGCATCGCCAGGACCGGCAAGCCGGTGGTCGGTTTCGGCATCGAGGGCCACGGCGACATCGCCACCGTCGCCAAGGCCTCCTACAAGGCCAAGGAGTTCGTGCAGTGGGCCTCCGAGCTCGAGCGCGAGGACTGCGGCATCGACGATCTGTGGGTGTCGACCAAGTGCGGCGAAAGCGACACCACGACCGGCCTGTCGTCGTGCCCGACGGTGGGCAACATGTACGACAAGCTGATCCCCAAGGGCATCACCGGCTGCTTCGGCGAGACCTCCGAGATCACCGGCGCCGAGCACATCGCCAAATTGCGCGCCGTCAACGCCAAGATCGGCGAAAAGTGGATGAAGGTGTTCCAGGCCTACCAGGACGAGGTGATCGAGGCGCACAAAGTTGACGATCTCTCCGACAGCCAGCCGACCAAGGGCAACATCGCCGGCGGTCTCACCACCATCGAGGAGAAGGCGCTCGGCAACCTCGAGAAGATCGGCCGCAAATGCAAGTACATCGAGGTGCTGGAGCCGGCCGAGGCGCCGGCGGCGGGGCCTGGCCTCTACTACATGGACACGTCCTCGGCGGCGGCCGAGTGCGTGACCTTGATGGCGGCGGCCGGCTACGTCGTCCACACCTTCCCGACCGGCCAGGGCAACATCATCGGCAACCCCATCGTCCCCGTCATCAAGCTCTCGGGCAACCCGAAGACCGTGCGCACCATGGCCGAGCACATCGACCTCGACGTCTCGGGCGTGCTGCGCCGCGAGCTGACGCTCGACACCGCCGGCGACGCGCTGATCGACATGATCATCCGCACCGCCAACGGCCGCCTGACCGCGGCGGAAGCGCTCGGTCACCGGGAGTTCTCGCTGACGAAGCTGTACCGGAGCGCTTGATGTCATCGCGGCACTCGTTGCCGGGACCCAACCATCCACGAACGCCCGAGCAAGCGGCAAGACGGATCCCGGTGACAAGCACCGGGATGACAAGATGAAGATCACCCGCATCCGCGAAGTCACGGCGCCGATCGCCTCCGCGATCCGCAACGCGTACATTTCCTTCTCCACCATGACGGTGAGCCTGGTGGCGGTGGAGACCGACGTGGCGCGCGACGGCAAGCCGGTGATCGGCTACGGCTTCACCTCCAACGGCCGCTACGCCCAGGGCGGCATTCTGCGCGAGCGCTTCATCCCGCGCCTCACGGCGGCCGATCCGAGGTCGCTGGTGGACGAGAAGCACGACAATCTCGATCCGTTCGCGATTTGGAAGACCTTCATGGCGAACGAGAAACCCGGCGGGCACGGCGATCGCGCGCACGCGGCGGGCGGGCTCGACATGGCGGTGTGGGATGCGGTCGCCAAGATTGCGAGCAAGCCGCTGTGGAAGCTCCTGTCCGAGCGGTTCAACGGCGGCCGCTTCGACCGGACGGTGCTCGTGTACCCGGGCGGCGGCTACTACTACCCCGGCAAGGAGCTCGAAGGCCTGAAGTCCGAGATGCGCGGCTATCAAGGCCAAGGCTACAAGGTGGTCAAGATGAAGATCGGCGGCGCCGATCTCGCCACCGACCTGAAACGCATCGAGGCCGTGATCGAGGTGGCGGGCAAGGGCGAGAACGTCGCCGTCGATGCCAACGGCCGGTTCGATCTGCAGACCGCGCTCGCCTACGGCAAGGCGATGCAGCCCTACGGCCTGTTCTGGTACGAGGAGCCGGGCGACCCACTCGACTTCCAGCTCAATGCCACCCTCGCCGAGCACTACGCCGGCGCGCTGGCGACCGGCGAGAACCTGTTCTCCACCATCGATGGCCGCAACCTTCTGCGCTACGGCGGCCTGCGGCCCGACCGCGACTGGGTGCAGCTCGATCCCGCGCTGAGCTACGGCCTCACCGAGTATCTGCGGTTTCTGGATATGGCCGGCCAGATGGGCTGGTCGCGGCGGCGGCTGATCCCGCATGGAGGGCACCAACTGGCACTGAGCATCGCGGCAGGGCTGCAGACCGGCGGCTCGGAAAGCTATCCCGGCGTGTTCCAGCCCTACGGCGGGTTCGCGGACGACATCCCCGTCGTGGATGGCTACGTGGGCCTGCCCGATGCACCCGGCATCGGCATGGAGCTCAAACGCGCCATGTTCGCCGAGATGCGGAAGCGGTTGGAATATGAATAATGCGGGCGCGATGAGCGAGACGACAGCAATCACGGCAGCGGACCTCGAAACGCTCATTGCCGCGGCACTGGTGGCGTCGCGCACGTCCGAGGCCAACGCACGCTCGGTGGCACGCGCGCTGACGCAGGCCGAGGTCGACGGGCAGGTGGGACATGGGCTCACCCGCACACCGATCTATGCGGCGCAGGCGCGGGTCGGCAAGGTCGACGGCCACGCCACCCCGCGCCTGCAGCAAACGCGACCCGGCAGCCTGATGGTCGATGTCGCCAACGGCTTTGCCTATCCCGCTTTCGATCTGGCGATTGCGCGGCTGCCGGGACTGGCCAGCACCAATGGTATTGCGGCTGCGGGCTTCGTGCGCTCGCATCATTTCGGCGTGGCGGGCCGTCACGTCGAGCGGCTGGCGGAGGCGGGACTGGTGGCGTTGGCGTTCGGCAACACGCCCAAGGCCATTCCGCCCTGGGGCGGCAAGCGGCCCGTGTTCGGCACCAACCCGATCGCCTTCGCTGCGCCGCAGAGCGGCGAGCCGCCCATCGTGGTGGATCTGGCGCTGAGCCAGGTGGCGCGCGGCAGGATCCTGACCGCGGCGCAGAAGGGTGAGCCGGTGCCGGCGACCTGGGCGGTGGACGAGGAAGGCCGGCCGACCACCGACGCGGAGGCCGCGCTCAAGGGCGCGCTGCAGCCCATTGGCGGCGCCAAGGGCGCGGCGCTGGCGCTGATGGTGGAGGTGCTGGCGGCCGCGCTCACCGGCGCACGCTTCGGCTTCGAGTCGAGCTCGTTCCTCGACGCGGAGGGGCCGCCGCCGGCCGTCGGGCAGCTGCTGATCGCCATCGATCCCGGTGCTTTTGCCGGCGAGGACGTGTTCACGGAGCGCATCGGCGCCCTAGCTGCGACCATCGGTGACGATGCCGGCGCGCGGCTGCCGGGCGCACGGCGCATTGCGCTGCGCGAGACGGCTGCCCGGCAGGGCGTGAGGGTCGATGCCAGGCTGCTGGCCGAGGTGCGGGCGCTGGCGGCCGGATAGAGGCGGCATTGCGCAACCTGCGTTTTCCTGCAAGACAATCGATCGCTGCCGGCGCCGGCCGACAACCCGTTTTGGCCTCGAAGCGATCACCTTGATGGATACACGTGCCGCCCCCGACCTGATGACCGTGACCGAGGTCGCGGACTACCTCAGGGTGCGCGAGCGCACGGTGTACGAGCTGGTGCGCACGCAGCGCATCCCGAGTTGCAAGCTTTCCGGCAAGCTGCTGTTCCCCAAGCGGTTGATCGAGCTGTGGGTCGCCCAGTCGGCCGACTACCCGCAGGCGTCGACGCACCTGTCCGCGCCGCCGCCCGTCATTGCCGGCAGCCACGACCCGCTGCTCGAATGGAGCGTGCGCGAATCGGGCTGCGAGCTCGCGGTCGCGGTCGGTGGCAGCACCGCCGGCATGCAGCGGCTGCTCGCCGGCCAGGCGGTGGCGTGCGGGCTGCACCTGGTGGACCCGGCAACCGGGGAATACGACGCGTCGGTCCCGGCCAAGAGCCTGCCCGGCCTCGACTTCGTCGTCATCGAGTGGGCGCGACGCCAGCAGGGATTGATCGTGGCGCCGGGCAATCCGGCCAAGATCAACGCGATCGCCGACTTGCGCAAGCGCGGCGTCCGCGTGGCGACGCGCCAGGAGGGCTCGGGCAGCGCTCTCCTCTTCGCCAAGCTCCTCACGGACGCGGGCGTCGACGTCGACGATCTCAAGATGGCCGGCAAGCCGGTCAGCAGCGAGACCGACGTCGCCGTAGCCGTGCGCGAAGGCAAGGCCGATGCCGGGCTCGCCATCGAAGCCGTCGCGCGCGAGCAGGGCCTCGATTTCGTCCCTCTGCAATGGGAACGCTTCGATCTCGCCGTGCGCCGGATGGAGTATTTCGAGCAGCCGTTGCAGAAGCTGCTCGCCTTCACGCGCACGCAGGCCTTTCGCGATCGCGCAACCTCGCTCGGCGGCTACGATGTAGCGAACACGTCCGTCGTCGTCTTCAACGCGCGGCGATGACGGGCGTTCGCCATCCAGCGCAGGTGACGCTCGCCAAGGCCGGATGATCGGCCCTATCTTGTCGAAGCAGCCCGTCTCGACCACGCCGATCCGCGCGGGCTCCCAGCCGACCGGGGAGCGGGGGCGATTTTCCGGGAAGAGACGCAATGACGGAGCGGGACGTGCAAGCGGGGGTTTGGGCCGTGTTCCTGCGCAGCCCGGTCACCCATGCCGTGGTCGCGCTCGGCTTCACGCAGATCATCGCCTGGGGCACGACGCTCTATGCGCTGGGCGTGCTCGGCAAGCCGATCGTCGCCGACACGGGTTGGAGCCAGGGCCTGGTGTTCGGCGGGCTCACCATGGGCCTGCTGGCCTCGAGCGCGGTCTCCACCACCGTCGGCCGCCTGATCGATCGCCGCGGCAGTCGCTTCGTCATGTCGGCCGGGTCGGTCCTGATTTCGATCGGGCTGGTGGCGCTGTCGCTGGTGACGCACCCCTATGCCTATCTTGCCGTGTGGGCGTTCCTGGGCCTCGCCATGCGCATGTCGCTCTACGATGCCGCTTTCGCCGCGCTGGTGCAGGTGACGCCCTCACGCGGGCGGCGCGCCATCTCCTACCTGACGCTGTTCGGCGGCTTTGCCTCCAGCATCTTCTGGCCGATCGGCTATGAGCTCAATGGCGCGTTCGGCTGGCGCACCACGCTGCTGATCTTCGCCGCCATCAACCTGGCCGTCTGCCTGCCGCTGCATTGGTTCGGCCTCGCCCGGCGCGAGACGCAGGACGAGGCGGCGGCGCGAGCCGCGGCCGGCGCCACGGCTGCGGCGGGCTCCCATCCCCCACTCGAAGGCGCGGCGCGTACCATCGGCATGGTGCTGTTCGGGCTGATCGGGGCGGCCAGCGCCGTGGTGTTCGGCGCGCTCGCCGTGCATCTCGTGCCCATTCTCGAGGCGACGGGGCTGGCGCTGGCGTCTGCCGTGTTTCTGGCCTCGCTGAAGGGTGTTGCGCAGGTCGCAGGCCGCGTCTGGGAGATCGTGTTCGCGCGCAACCTGCAGCCGGTCGACCTCGGCCGCATCTCCATTGCCTTCCTCCCCCTGTCGTTCGCCGTGCTGATGCTCGGTGGCGCCAGCTTCTGGACGGCGCTCGCCTTCACCTTGCTGTTCGGCGTCTCCAACGGCCTGGTGACGATCGTGCGCGGGGCGGTGCCGCTGGCCCTGTTCGGGGCCAAGGGCTACGGCGAGGTGCTGGGCATCCTGGCGACCCCCTACCTGCTGCTGGCCGCGGTGTCGCCCGCTGCCTTTGCCCTGATCGTGGAGCGCTGGGGCTACGGCGTCGGCGAGGCCATCCTGTTCGGCGCCGGGCTGCTGTCGCTCCTGTCGATGGAAGTCATGGCGCTCTGGTACCGGCGGCGGGGGCGATGACCCCCGCAGCAAGTTGGTGACGGAGAAGCGAACGTGTCCCCTCTCCCCGCTTGCGGGGAGAGGGTTAGGGTGAGGGGCAGACGCTTGCTCCGGCATTTTGTCGCTGCCCCTCACCCCGACCCTCCCCCCATCATGCCGAAGGCGTGTCTTCGACACGACGAAGAATGGGGAGAGGGAGAAGGACACCGTCACTCCGCGGGCGCGGCATGGGGCGCGGCAGGCGTCTTGGCGCTCAGCCGGCGGTGCAGCTTGTCGAGCAGGAGGTAGATCATCGGCGTGGTGTAGAGGGTGAGCACCTGCGACACCACGAGCCCGCCGATGATGGCGATGCCGAGCGGGCGGCGCAGCTCCGAACCCGGCCCGACGCCGATCGCGAGCGGTACCGCGCCGAGCAGCGCTGCGAACGTCGTCATAAGGATCGGCCGGAAGCGCTCGCGCGCCGCCTCCAGAATGGCGCGCTCCGGGGAGAGGCCGCGGTGGCGCTCGGCCTCCAGCGCGAAGTCGACCAGCATGACGCCGTTCTTCTTGACGATGCCGATCAGCAGGATGATGCCGATCAGCGCGATCACGGACAGCTCCATGTCGGCGAGCCTGAGCGCGATCAGCGCGCCGAGGCCCGCCGACGGCAGGGTGGAGATGATGGTCAGCGGGTGCGCCAGGCTCTCGTAGAGCACGCCGAGCACGATATAGACCGCCAGCAGCGCCGCCAGGATCAGCAGCGGCTGTGCGGTCGCCTGCCGGGCGAAGGCCTTGGCGTCGCCGGCCGCCTCGGCGCGGATGGAATCCGGCATTCTGAGCTCCGCTACCGCCTGCCTGATGGCGGCCGTCGCCTCGTCCAGCGTCATGCCCGGCGCCAGATTGTAGCTGACCGTCACGGCGGGGAACGGGCCCTGGTGATTGACGACCAGCGGCGAGCGCGTCTTGTCGACCCGGATCAGCGAGCCGAGCGGCACCTGGGTGCCGTCCCGCCCGGGCACGTGGATGCGGGCGAGATCGGCGGGATCGCGCTGGTAGCGCGGATCGACCTCGAGGATCACGCGATATTGATTGCGATGGGTGTAGATGGTCGAGATCTGGCGCTGGGCGAAGGCGTTGCTGAGCGCTGAATCGATGTCCTGCACGCGCACGCCGAGGCGCGCGGCCGTCTGCCGGTCGACCGTGATGCTGGCCTGCAGGCCGCCCTGCTCGCGATCGTTGTTGACATCGACCAGGCCCTGGATCTGGCTGAGCCGGTCGACGATCTTCGGCAACCACTCGTTCAGGGCGTCGAGCTCGGGGCTCCAGAACGAGACCTGATAGGTCGACCGGCTCTGGCGCCCGCCGGCGCGGACGTCCTGTGCCGCCGTCATGAAGACGTCGATGCCCTGGATGCCGCTCAGCTCGCGGCGCAGGCGGTCGACCACGCGCGCGGTGGTGAGCCCACCGCGCTCGGACAGCGGCTTGAGGCTGATGAACATGCGCCCCTGATTGACCGACGCATTGAAGCCGGAGGCGCCCACCGACGAGCCGACGCCCGCCACCGCGGGATCGGCCAGCACGATGTCGAGCGCCTGCTGCTGCAGCTTGCGCATCGCCTCGAAGGAGATGTCGGGCGACGCACGGGTCGACCCGAACACCAGCCCGGTGTCGTCCTGGGGGAAGTAGCCCTTCGGCATCTTGACGTAGAGGTTGACCGTCACGGCAACGGTGGCGAGCATGACGAGCAGCATGATCACGCGATGGCCCATGACGGCAGCCAGGGTGCGCATGTAGCCGCGCAGCGTCCACCCCAGCACGGCCTCGACGCAACGGTCGAGACGGGTGGCGTTGGGGCTCGGCGCGGCCTTGACGAAGTGCGCGCAGATCATCGGCGTGACGGAGAGCGACACCACGGTCGACACGGCGATGGCGAACACCAGGGTGATGGAGAACTCGCGCAGCAATCGGCCGACCACGTCCCCCATGAAAAGTAGCGGAATGAACGCGGCCACCAGCGAGACGCTGATCGAGATGACGGTGAAGCCGATCTGCCTGGCGCCGTCGAGCGCGGCGCGCATCGGTCGGGCCCCGGCCTGCAGGTTGCGGAACATGTTCTCGATCATGACGATCGCATCGTCGACCACGAAGCCGACCGAGACGACCAGCGCCATCAAGGTGAGGTTGTTGATCGAGAACCCCGCCAGCCACATGCACGCGCAGGTGCCGGCCAGCGACAGCGGCACGGTGATGCCGGCCGCAATGGTCGGTGTCGGCCGGCGCAGGAAGACGTAGACGACCAGCATCACCAGCACGATCGAGAGGCCGAGCGTGATCTGCATGTCGTGGACGCTGGCGCGGATGGTGCCCGTGCGGTCGGACAGCACCGAGATGTCGATGCCGGCGGGGACCCAGCGCTGGATCTCGGGGATCAGCTCCTTCACGCGGTCGACCGTCTCGATGACGTTGGCGTCGGCGCTCTTGGTGATGATCAGCAGCACCGCGGGTTGCGCGTTGAACATGGCGGCCGAGCGGGAGTTGCGCGTTCCCGCCTCGACGGTGGCGATATCGGAGAGGCGCACGACAGTGCCGTTCACCGTCTTGACGACGATGCTCTTGTAGTCCTCGAGCTTGCGCAGCTGCGCGTTGCTCTCGAGCGCGACGGCCTGCTTGTCGCCCTCGATGATGCCCAGGGGGGCGAGCGTGTTGGCGTTGACGACGGCGAGCCGCACCTGCTCGATGCTCAGCCCCATGGCGGCGAGCTGCATCGGATTGACCTTGACGCGGATGGCCGGCTGCTCGGCGCCGGCGACCTGCACTTCGGCCACGCCCTCGACCTGGCTGATGCGCTGGGCGATGACGGTGTCGGCGGCGTCGTAGATGTCGGCGGGCGTGATCGTCTTCGACGTCAGGGCCAGGATCAGGATCGGCGCGGCTGCCGGGTTGGCCTTGCGGAAGCGCGGCAGCGTCGGCAGGTCGCTCGGCAGATCGGCGGCCGCGGCGTTGAGGGCGGCCTGCACGTCGCGGGCGGCCCCGTCGATGCTGCGGCTCAGGTCGAACTGGATGGTGATGCGGCTGCTGCCGAGCGAGCTCACCGAGGTGATCTCGTTGACGCCGGCGATCTCGCCCAGCCGCCGCTCGAGCGGCGCGGCGATGGTGGCAGCCATGGTCTCCGGGTCGGCGCCCGGTCGGCTGGCGGTCACGCTGATGGTGGCGAACTCGACGGTGGGCAGGCTCGCCACCGGGAGGAAGCGATAGGCGACCGCGCCCAGCAGCAGCAGGCCCAGCGCCAGCAGCGTCGTGCCGATCGGCCGTTCGATGAAGGGCCGCGAGAAGTTCATGGGCAGCTCACTCCGCGGCCCGGCGCGCGACGTCCGCCGGGGGATAGTCTGGCGCCGCGCGATCGTCGTCCTCGCTGCCGGCCGGCGCCGCCGGCGCCAGGCGGGCGCGCACGCGCTCCATCGCAAGGTAGATGACCGGCGTGGTGTAGAGCGTGAGCAGCTGGCTCAAGAGCAGGCCGCCGATGATGGTGACGCCCAGCGGGTTCCTGAGCTCCGAGCCGGTGCCGCTCTCCAGCGCCAGCGGCAATGCACCAAACAGGGCGGCGAGCGTCGTCATCATGATCGGCCGGAAGCGCAGCAGGCACGCCTGCACGATCGAGTCGCGCGGGGAAAGGCCCTGCGTCCGCTCCGCCTCCAGCGCGAAGTCGATCATCATGATGGCGTTCTTCTTGACGATGCCCATCAACAGCACGATGCCGATCAGGCCGATCATCGACAGGTCCATGCCGCACAGCATCAGCGCCAGCAGCGCGCCGATGCCGGCCGAGGGCAGAGTGGTGAGGATCGTGAAGGGGTGGACGAAGCTTTCGTACAGCACGCCCAGAACGATGTAGATGGCGATCACGGCGGCGAGGATCAGCCAGGGCTGCCCTTTCAGCGATTTCGTGAACTCGTCGGCATCGCCCGAGTAGCTGCCCGTCACCGAAGAGGGCATGCCGATCTCCCGGCTGGCGGCCGTGATCGCCGATACCGCGTCGCTGAGCGCGGCGCCGGGTGCCAGGTTGAAGCTGAGTGTGACGGACGGGAACTGGTCCTGGTGGGCGACCGCCAGCGGCGCCGTGCGGCGCTCGATGCTGGCGACCGCGCTCAGCGGCACCTGCGCCCCGCCGGCGGCGGGCACGTAGATGCGCCCCAGCGCGGCCGGGTCGTTCTGGTACTGCGCCATGGCCTCCAGCACGACCCGGTACTGGTTGGCCTGCGCGTAGATGGTGGAGATCTGCCGCTGGCCGAACGCGTCGTTGAGCGCATCGTTGATGGCCTGCATGGAGACGCCGAGCCGGCCGGCGGTCTCGCGGTCGACGCGCACCATGGCGCGCAGGCCCCCCTCCTGCGCCTCCGAGATTACCTCCTGCATGACCGGGAAGGACTTGAGCTTCTCGGCCAGCGTGGCGGACCAGTCGCCGACCTCCTTGGTATCGCTGCCGACCAGTGTGTACTGGTACTGGGCGCGGCTGATGCGCGTGCTGATCTGCACGTCCTGCACCGGCTGGAAGTATACCGTGATGCCCGGAATGACGCCGACCTTCGTCTTCAGCCGGTCGATGACGGCGGTGACGTTGTCCCGGCGGACGTCGCGGGGCTTCAGCGTGATCTTGAGATGGCCGGCGTTGGGCGTCGGATTGAGCGCGCTCACGCCCACCACCGATACCACGCCCTGGACGTCGGGGTCGGCGCGGATGGCGTCGCCGGTGCGGTCCTGCAGGCGCACCATCTCGGCGAAGGAGACTTCGGGGCCGGCCTCCAGCACCGCGGTGATGAACCCCGTGTCCTGCAGCGGCAAGAAGCCCTTGGGCACGATCACGTAGAGGCCGATCGTGATCACCAGCGTCGCAACCGTGGTGAGCAGGGTGGCCCGCTCGTGGCGCAGCACCCACTCGAGACTCTTGTGGTAGGCGACAACGACGCGGTCGACCAGGTCGTTGAAGAACCGCGACAGCCGGCCCGTGCGTTCCCCATCGGCGTGGCGCAGCATGCGCGAGCACATCATCGGCGTCAGCGTCAGCGACACGATGGCCGAGATGACGACGGCGATCGCCAGCGTCAGGGCAAACTCGCGGAACATGCGCCCGACCAGGCCGGTCATGAACAGGAGCGGGATGAACACGGCGATCAGCGACAGCGTGAGCGAGATGATCGTGAAGCCGATCTCGCCGGCGCCTTTGAGCGCCGCCTGCATCGGGCTCTCGCCCTTCTCCATGTGGCGCACGATGTTCTCGATCATGACGATGGCGTCGTCGACCACGAAACCGGTGCCGACCGTCAGCGCCATCAGCGAGAGATTGTCGAGCGAGAAGCCGCAAAACCACATGACGCCGAAGGTCGCGATCAGCGAGACCGGCAGCGCCACGCCGGCAATGATGGTGGCGCGGATGGTGCGCAGGAACAGCAGCACCACCAGGACCACGAGGGCGACGCTCAGGCACAGGGTGAACTGCACGTCGTGCACGGAGGCGCGGATGGTGCCGGTGCGGTCGTGCACGACGGTGAGCGTGGCGTCGCTCGGCATCGCCCGCTGCAGCCGCGGCAGCTCCGCCTTGATGCGCGCCACCGTGTCGATGACGTTGGCGCCCGGCTGCCGGCTGACGTCGATGATGACGGCCGGCACGTCCTGGTACCAGCCGCCGACCTTGGCGTTCTCCAAGCCGTCGATGACCTGGGCGACGTCCTTCAGCAGCACCGGCGCGTTGTTGCGGTAGGCGACGATGACGTTCTGGTAGGCTTCCGCGTTGGTGATCTGGTCGTTGGTGGCGATGGTGTAGGACTGATGCGCGCCGTCGAGCGAGCCCTTGGGGCCCGATACGTTGGCGGCGACGATCGCCGTGCGCAGGTCGCTCATGCTCAGGCTGTAGGCAGCCAGCCGCGAGAGGTCCGCCTGGATGCGCACCGCCGGCCGGATGCCGCCCTCGACCGACACGTGCCCCACGCCCGGCACGGACGCCAGCCGCTGCGCCATCATGGTGTCGGCGAGATCGCTCAGCGCGCGCAGGGGGATGGTGGGGGAGGTGAGCGCCAAGGTCACGATCGGCGCGTCCGCCGGGTTCACCTTGGCGTAGGTGGGGGGATAGGGCAGCGTGCGCGGCAGCGTCGACCCCGCGGCATTGATCGCCGACTGCACGTCCTGGGAGGCCGCGTCGATGTCGCGGTTGAGTACGAACTGCAGCGTGATCTGGCTGATGCCGTAGGAGGACGACGACGTCATCGAGGCGAGCGCGGGTATCTGCCCGAGCTGGCGCTCGAGCGGCGCCGTCACCAGGTTGGCGGTGGTCTCCGGGTTGGCGCCCGGCAGCTGCGTCGTGACCTGGATGGTCGGGAAATCCACTTGCGGCAGGGACGATACCGGCAGCCACCAGTAGCCGAGCGCGCCGCCGAGCGTGATGGCAAAGCCCAGCAGCGAGGTGGCGATCGGCCGCCTGATGAAGGGAGCGGAAACGCTCATTGCGTCGAGCGCCCTTCCGCCTTGGCTTCGCGCGGCTTGCCACCGGCAGTGGCCGCGGCCGCGGTCTTGCAGGCCTCGGAGAGCTGCGCCGCGTTCTTTGTGAGACAGGCGCGGATGCCGCTGCGCTCGACGTTGGCACAGAACCTCTGCGTGTCGGCGGCGCACGCTTCGCGCATTTTCGCGCGTCCGTCCGCCTTTGCGGCGCTCGGGGCAGGGGCAGGTCCCGGCTCCTCGGGATCGGCGACGGTGACGCGGGCGCCGTCCTTGAGGCGCGCGAAGCCGGTGGTGATCACGCGCTCGGAGGCGGTGATGCCCTTGTCGATGACGGCGATGGTCTCGGTCTGCAGCCCCACCGTGACCGGCCGCAGGCCGACCCGCTCGTCTGCCTGCACCACGTAGGCGAACGGCCCGTTCGGGCCCCGCTGCACGGCAGGTGTGGGAATGACCACCACCTGCTTGAGGGTATCGATCAGGAGGCGCACGTTGACGAACTGGCCGGACCACAGCTGCAGACTGGCGTTGGGGAATTCAGCCTTCATGCGCACAGTGCCGGTGGTCTGATCGACCTGGTTGTCGACCACCTGCAGTATGCCGGTATCGAGCAGCGTGCGGCCGTCGGCGTTGAACGCCTCGGTCGTGACCGGCCCTTTCGCCATGGCGGCATTGACCTGCACCAGCTGCTGCTGCGGCAGCGTGAACACCACGCTGATGGGCTTCACCTCCGTGATCACGACGATGCCGACGTCGGAGGCGCGCACCAGGTTGCCTTCGTCGACCATACGAATGCCGGTACGGCCGTCGATCGGCGCCGCGATGGTGGTGTAACCCAGAATAGCGCGGGCATTGGCGATGGCCGCGTCGTCGGATTGGACCTGCGCCGTGAGCTGGGCGACGAGGGCGCGCTGCGTGTCGATGGTCTTCTGGGCGACGACATTGCCGCCGAGCTGGGCATAGCGATCGAGATCGCGGCGCGCGTTGGCGAGCAGCGACTCGTCCAGCGCCTTCTTGGCGACGGCCTGGTCGAGCTGGGCCTGGTAGGTGGCGGGGTCGATCATCGCCAGCACGTCGCCGCGCTTGACCTCCTGCCCTTCCTTGAAATTGATGCTGATGATCTTGCCGTCGACCTGCGGGCGCACGGTGACGGTGTTGCGGGCCTTCGCCGTGCCGACGCCGTTGAGATACACCGGCACGTCGGCGATGCGCGCCGGCGCATCCACGACCGGGACGGGCAGGTTGGCCAGCATCTTGGCCCGGCGGCCGCCGGCCTGCTTCTCCACCGCCGGCATCACCGTCACGAAGACGACGACGGCCGCCACCGCGACAATCACGGCCAGCGCGATAACCCGTTTCAGCAGCCTTGCCACCTCGGCGTCCTCTCGGTCGTGTCGGCAGGGATTGGCGCCCCATTGCCCGGTTCGTCGGGCCACACGAGGGCCCTGAAGCTGAACGCAACTGCAACCGTCGAACCGTCGCAGTTTCGTGAGCAACTATACCCGCGGGCTCAGTTTGCCACGAGACGCGCGGCGGCGCCGCTTCTTCCGTTATCGATCCTCAACACTGCTCCCCGGCCGGCCAGAGTCTATACCTCGACGCAAGACGCAAAAAGGCCGGGGTGAGGGTGGGCCTCGCCCCGGCCTTGCTGAACGGATATTCAGATATCAGCTCTTGTCCTTGCCCCGGGCCGCGGCGCGCTCGTCTCGCGCCGCCTTGCAGGGAGCCGAAAGCTCCTTCTCGTGTGCGGCGAGGCAGCTGCGCATGGCGCCCTTGGCGCGCTCGACGTTGGCACAGAACTTCTGCACGTCGGCGCTGCAGGCGGCGCGGTACTTTTCGCGGGCCTCGGACTTCTCCGCCGCCGGCGCGGCCTGCATGACGTTCTGCGCGATGGCTGCGATGGGCAGCGCGCCGAGCAGGAGCAGGGCGCCCATTTTTCCGTAGTGCATTGCATTTTTCTCCAGGACGTTTGTGGGCGGGTCGGCGTGACCCGCATTGAGCAGTGTCGAGCCCAACGCCTGGAGGGAACGTGAGACGGCTCGGGAACCGTCGCTCGCCGCGGCAGCCGGCAAAAAATGAGGGCCGCCCCGGGGCGGCCCTCGCATCGCGCACACGCGTCGTTCAGCTCAATGCAAGCCTTCGACGCACACGGTCGCCAGACCTTTGAAGTTGGGCACGGTGCGGTACACCATGTCGACCCTGTCGATGGCGCGCTCCCAACCTTTCAGGTCCAGCGGACGCGTGCCCTCGCCGGCCCGGATGAGGTGGCGCACCTGGATGTCGTCGGGCTCGCCGTTGCCATAGATGACCTTCAGGTCGAGCATCTCGACGTCGGCACCGCGTACGTGCAGGCGTATGGCCTTGAAGCGGCCTTCCCGTCGGCCGACCTTGATCGAGTCGCGGTCCTTGCCGAACAGGGAAACCTGCTGACAGCCGAGTTCGACCCAGTCGCGGCCCGCAGCCGCAAGAGGCGGCGACGCGAGGGCCACCAAGCCTTCGATGCAAATGTCGGCTTCCCGTCCCCGGAAGTTCGGCACCGAGCGATATACCATCAGGATCCGATCGATGGCGCGGTCCGCGCCTTTGAGGTCGATCGGACGCGTGCGTTCGCCGCGCTTGATGAGCGAGCGCACCTCCAAGTCGTCGGGCTCGCCGTTGCCGTAGATCACCTTGAGGTCGAGCATCTCGACGTCGGCACCGCGCGCATGGACGCGGATCGCCGTGAAGCGGCCCTTTCCCGTGCCGACGCGCAGCGTATCGCGGTCGACGCTGAACGAAACGTTCTGGCAGCCGAGCTCCGTCCAATCGCGACCCGCAGCCAGTCCAGGAGGCGGCCCTCTCCGCGCCGGCTCACCGAATACCTTGATCACCGCCTGGCCGCGAAAATCCGGCCGCGAGCGATAGACCATCTCGATTTGCCTCAGGAAGCTGCGGTCGCCTCTGAGATCGAGCGCCAGCTCGCCACCCTGGCGGATCAGCCGGTCGACACTGAAGTCCTCGCCGAAGCCGTTCAAGTAGACGAGGCGAATGGTCATCATGTGGACGTCGTTGCCTTCAGCCTTGAAGTGCAAGGTCCTGAAGGAGCGGGTTCGATACCAATCTTCCGACTGGCCGATCCTGATCACATCGCGGTCGACTCTGAAGCCGACCGTCTGCTCACCGAGCAGCACCCAGTCGCCGCGGTCTCGTCCCTGCGCGGCGAGGCCGGTCGCCATCGCCCCCAGCAGCACCAGCGCTCCCGCCAATGCGGCTCCCACACCTCGAAAATGCATCGTCACCTCCCTGATCATGGTGCTGAGCACCCTCCCCGATAGTCCGACGTCATTCGGTCGCCATCGCGGCATGAACATGGCTGAGTTTTGGTGATTGGCCAAACGCCATCTGAATATGCCGACGGCCGGATACGCGGCCCACCCTCGCAGGCCATTGATAAAATTGAGCGTGCGCGCTTCACAGCGCGGTCACGGGGTTCCGTCACATCTGTGTTGACCACATCCTCCAATAGTTTCGCACGGGCGCCGCCATCAGTTAGGTTGGCAAGGGAGCGGGCACAAAAATGAGACGTCACGTCCCAGGAGCCGCGTGCCGCATTTGGGCCGCAACCGCGGCGGAGAGTGGACGAGTTGATGACCGAGACCAGGGTGCGGGATCCGGGCTCGCCAAGAGCACAACCAGACAGGAGAAGTCGAGTGAACGCAATGGATGCTCGTATTCGAGGCGCCATCTTGGCCGCTGCATTGGCCGCTGGACTGTCGGCCGTGGCACCGGGCATCGGCGCGGCGCAGGACTACCCCTCGAGGCCGATCGAGTTCATCGTGCCGTGGGGTCCCGGAGGCGGCGCCGACCAGGTCGCGCGCAAGCTCGCCAAGCTCATGGAGCCCGCCCTCAAGGTCTCGATGCCGGTCGTCAACGCGCCCGGCGCGACCGGCCAAACCGGCCTCACCAAGATGCTGACCGCACCGGCCGACGGCTATTCCATCTCGGTCTTCATCGCCGACACCTTTGCCGTGCAGCTCGGCAGCCCGCCGCCGAAGTGGGGAATGAAGGACGTGACGGCGCTCGGCGTCGTCATCCAGCAGCCGTCGGCATTCCTTGTTGCCGAGGGCGGCAAGTTCAAGAGCTGGGCCGATGTGGAGAAGATCGCCAAGACCGAGACGGTGCGCGTCGCCATGCTGGGCTTCGGCTCGGCCGACGATCTCACCATCAACTACTACGTGAAGAAGAAGGGTTTGAAGCTCGTCGCCGTCCCCTTCTCCAAGCCGGGCGAACGCTACTCGGCCGTATTGGGCGGACACGCCGACATCCTCTATGAGCAGATCGGCGACGTGCGCAACTTCGTCGACAGCAAGCAGATGAAGCCGGTGCTCGTGTTCGCCGAGAAGCGCGATGCCAACTTCAAGGACGTGCCGACGTCCGTCGAGATGGGCGACAAGGTGACCCTGCCGCAGTTCCGTTCCATCGTGGTGCGTGGCGGCACCGACGCCAAGATCGTCAAGACGCTGTCCGATGCGCTCGCCGCGGCGGCCAAGGACCCGGAGTACGTGGACTACCTCAAGAGCCAGTACGCCGACCCGCAGAGCTTCGTGGCGGCCGACAAGGCAGGCGCCTTCTTCGATCGCGAGCTCAAGGCGATGCAAGCGCTCGCCGCCCAGGTCGGCATGACCAAGGCCGAGGCGCCCACCGAGACCAAGAAGAATTGATCGAGCGGCGGTTGCCGATCGCGTCGAGGGCGCTCCCAATGGGAGCGCCCAATCGCATTGGGTCCGGCCGGGAGGGACGAGGATGGCCGTACGCAAGGTGGCGCCCTTCATCGCGCTATTGGCCGGCGCCGCCTATCTCTTTTGGCTGGCCCTCAATTTCGAGTACCCGCGCGTCCCCGGCCGGCTGGGGCCCGATGCCTGGCCCAAGATCATCCTGGGCCTGCTGATCCTCACCTGCCTGGTCGGCATCGCCAACGCCCTGGCGGGACGGGCGATCGACTCGCCCAAGGAAGGGCCGGCCGAGGGCCCCGGCCGGACGTTGCTGCCGGGCGATCTGGCGGCGGACGGGACGGAGGGCCCGTCCCGATACGGCCTGGTCGCCATCGGGTTTGCGCTGTTCCTCGTCTACCCGTTCGCGCTCGAGTACGTGGGCTTCCTGGTTGCCACCTTCGCGCTGATGGCGCTTTTCATGATCGTGGGACAATGGCGCAACCCGCTCGGCATCGCCCTGACGAGCGTGCTGGGCACGCTGGTGCTGTTTTATATCTTCCGCGGCATCGTCTACGTGTCGCTGCCTCTCGGCACCGGTCCGTTCCAGGACTTCACGGTGTGGGTCGCCCAGCTCCTGCGCATGCGCTGAAGGACAGGCAGACGCCATGCTCGACGTGCTCCTTCATCTCGGCAACGGCCTGCTCACGGTCTGCCAGCCGGTCAACTTCATGGTGCTGCTGGTGGGATTGGTGCTCGGCCTGCTGGTGGCCGTGCTGCCGGGCCTCACCTTGGTGATGGGGGTCGTGCTGGCGCTGCCCTTCACCTACAAGATGGGCATCACGCCGGCCGTCATCCTGCTCACCGCCATGTACGTCACCGGCACCTACGGCGGCGCCTTCACGGCCATCTTGTTCCGCATTCCGGGCGAGCCCATCGACGTGCCGCTGCTGTGGGACGGCTACGAGATGGCCAGGAAGGGCGAGCCGGCCAAGGCGCTGGGCTGGACACTGGTGGCGGCGCTGGGCGGGGGGCTGGTGGCGGCGATCGTCATGGTGGCTGCGTCCGAGCCCGTCGCCCGCATCGCCCTCACTTTCTCGGCTCCGGAATACTTCGGCCTCGTGCTGTTCGGCCTCGCCAGCGTCGTCTGTCTCGGCGGCGGCTCGCAGGTGAACGCCCTGATCTCGCTGTGTATCGGCCTGCTGATTGCGAGCGTCGGCGTCGACGGCACCTTCGGCATCGACCGCTTCGCGTTCGGCTTCGACACGCTGCGCGACGGCATCGAATACCTGGGCGTGATGGTGGGCGCCTACGGCCTCGGCGAGGTGCTGGCGCGGCTGGAGAAGGGCTTCACCTCGCCGACGCTGGAAAAGCTCGGCAGGATCGAGACCCGGCTGCCGTCGGGGTCCGAGATCATGGCGGTCAAGGGCACGCTGGCGCGGTCGTCGATCCTCGGCATCATCGTCGGCATCGTGCCCGGGGCCGGCGCCACCATCGCCTCGTTCCTCTCCTACGGCGTCGAGGCGCAATACGGCCCGCGCCGGCGCGAGATGGGCAGCGGCATCCCGGAAGGCATCGTGGCGCCTCAGGCGGCCTCCACCGCCTCGGTCGGCGGGGCCATGATCCCGCTGCTGACCATGGGCATCCCGGGCTCCGGCGCCACCGCCATCATCCTCGGCGCCTTCATGCTGCAGGGCGTGCAGCCGGGTGCGCAGGTGTTCCTGACCCAGCCCGAGCTTATCTATGCGATCTTCGCCGCCGTGTTCGCCTCGCTGTTCGGCATGGTGCTGCTCGGCTACTTCGCCATCAAGGCGCTGGTGAAGGTGCTCGATCTCAACGAGGCGGCGGTCTCGGCCTTCGTCGTCATGTTCTGCTTCATCGGCGCGCTGGCCGCGCGCAACAACATCAACGACCTGTGGACCATCGTCGCCTTCGGCGCAGTGGGCTACCTGTTCGAGAAGTTCCGCTTCCCGATCGCGCCCATGGTGCTGGGGTGCATCCTTGGGCCGTTGGCCGAGAGCTATTTCCTCACCTCCATGATCAGCGCCGAGAACGACTGGACGGTTTTCTTCACGCGGCCCGTGTCGGCGGTGCTGATGGGGTTCGCGGCGCTGACGTTCGTGTTCCCGATCTATCGCAGCTGGCGCGAGGGCCGGCGCGCGCGGGCGGCGTAGGGCCCAGCGCAGAAATCCACGAGATCAGAAGGGCGGCGGCAACAGCAAGCTTATCGAGACGCCAGAGGCGCGCGTGCATTCCTGGCGCGTACCGTGATTTCGATCTCTACCTTTTGGTCGAGGCGGCCGAGAATGGTCATGAGACGATCAATGGTGAAGCGATCGAGCTTTGCCTTGCGGATGCGGGAGAAGTCGGCGGCGGCGATGCCGGTCACGCTGTCAGCCTTGCGCACAGTCATCTTGCGGGCATCAAGAACCTTGATGATTTGCGCAGCAAGGACGGCCTTGAGGTGTTCGGCGTCGGCATTGGCATAGCCGAAGTCGCGGAAGACGTTGCCTTTCCCGCGTATGACTTCGAAATCGTCGGTCATCGTAGCATCTCCTTCAGGCGCTTCAGCCGATCGCGGATCAGGTCGATTTCCGGCTGAGGCGTCTTCCTTCCTTTCTTGGACTTCTTCTGGAAGGCATGAACCACCCAAAGATCGTCCCCGAGTTGCACCGCATAGACCACACGAAACGTGCCGGCGCGGTCGTCGAGGACGATTTCGAAGACGCCGGAGCCGAGACCATGCAGCGCCTTGGCGTTATCGGTCTTGCCGCCTTCAGCGGCGACGGTGAGGGCGGCGAGGCCCTGGCCTTGCACCTTTTCGGGAAATCTCTCGAAGTCCTTGCGCGCGGCCTTCACCCATGAAATCGGCCTCGTGTCTCTCATACTCCATGTTGTCATATTTGACAACGACCAGCAAGATTTGGGCAGCCGGGGTCGAATCCGGGGGCGCTTCGTTGTTATGCCGGCGTCAGGTCTCGATGCGCTCGTCGTACTGGAAGCATGCCCCCGGCACGACCTCGATGGAGAGGCCCCCCTCATTCGTTCACTCGTCGGCCCGGCTGATCGCATGCCGAGTCCGACGATGCGAAAAATGCCTACCGGCGTGCGGCGAAGACGACGCCGCGGCGCAGGGAGTAGACGATCAGGAAGCTCACGCCGGTGGCGAGGATCTTGGCGGGCAGTGCCGGCAGGCCGGCGACGTCGGTCGCCGTAGCGATGACGATGGTGGTGACCGCCAGGCCGGCGACGCCGCTGAGCGCGAATTCGCCGAACAGGCGCAGGCGGGCCTTGTCGACGGCGGACAAGTCGAACACGAAGCTGGTCGACAGCGCGAAGTGCAGCAGCAGTCCCATGGGATAGCCGATCACGCCGGCCAGCATCGGCCGCATCCCGGTGTGAACCAGGCTCAGATAGACCGTATAGTCGAGCGCCATCGCCAGCAGGCTCACGACCGCATAGCGCGAGAGCTGCGGCAGCACGCGGAAGCGGCCGCGCAGCCGCAGCCCCGTGAGGGAATGCGCCTCACCGGCACTATCGAACCTGCGCAACAGCGCGTGCATGGCTCACTGCGCGCCGACGCGGGCCGGCACCAGGCGCAGGCTGCTGAGCGCCTCGCGCTCGCCCGCCTCGCCGGCCTCGTGATACTCGGCGTCCTCGTTGACGTTCCACACGTCGTAGATGGTCTGCCCGGCAATGATGTTCTTGACGGTCAGCATGGCCGTCATCATCGCATGGTCCTGATTGTTGTACTTGTGCATGCCGTTGCGGCCGACCAGGTGCAGGGTCGGGAACTTCAGGGCCAGCTCCGCGCGGATCATCTCGACGTTGAGCTTGTAGCCCTCGTCGTAGACGGGATAGGCCTTCTTCTGGCGCACCACGCAGCCGTCCTTGATGTCGTTCCAGGCGGCGAGCCCAATCTGCTCGAGCTCCTTCTTGGCGAGGCCGATCAGCTCGCCGTCGGAGGCGTTCCACAAGCCGTCACCCTCGAAGCAGAAGTATTCCAGGCCGAGGCACGACTGGCTGGGATTGGGCACCATCTCCGGCGACCAGGAGCGGAAGTTCTGGATGCGGCCGACCTTCACCGCCGGCTCGTGGATGTAGATCCAGTTATCGGGGAACAGGTCGGGCTTCTCGACGATCAGCGCCACCGTGATGAAGTCGCGATAGCGCAACTTGTCGGCGGCAGACTTGCAGGCCGGCTGCGGCGACATGCCGGCCAGCAGCTCGCGGATCGGCGCGGAGGAGATGATGTGCCGCGCGGTGTAGGTCTTGGTCTCGCCGGCTTGCGTCTTGGCGGTGATGGTCCAGATGCCGCTGCCCCGGTCCCAGCGCAGGCCCTCGAGCGTCGTGCCCATGTGGATCTCGCCGCCGCGACTGCGCACCTTGCGCGCCGCCGCATCCCACATCATGCCGGGGCCCTTGCGCGGGTACTGAAAGCTGTCGATCAGGGTCTTGATGACCTCGCCGTTGCCGTTGACGGCGGGGCCCTTCTTGGCCGGCAGCAGCTGGCTGCGCAGTGCGTGCGACATGGCCGACCACAGGTCGAGGCCCTTGATGCGCTGGGCCGCCCAATCGGCCGAGATCTCGTCGCAGCTCATGCCCCACACCTTCTCGGTGTAGGTCTTGAAGAAGATCGAGAACAGCCGCTCGCCGAACTGGTTGGCGACCCACTCGTGGAAGGTCACCGGCTTGTCGTTGGGGAACGCCTGCTTGTACATGAAGGAGAGCACGCACATGGCGCTCTCGACCGGGCCGAGGTTGGTGAGCGCCTCGAACGCCTTGAGCGGATAGGAGAAATAGTTGCCGTTGTAGTAGATGCGCGACATGCGCGGGCGCGAGATGAAGTCGTCGGGCAGGATCTCGTTCCACAGCGCCACCACCTCCTTCGACTTGGAGAAGAAGCGGTGCCCGCCGATGTCGAACAGAAAATTCTTGTAGCTCGCGGTGCGGCTGATGCCGCCGACATAGGTCGGGTCGGCCTCGATGACGGTGGTGGAAACGCCGTCCTTGGTCAGCAGATAGGCAGCCGTCAGACCGGCCGGACCCGCACCAATCACAAACACGTCCGAATGGGACATAATCAACCCCGACAACTGGCCGCGCCGCCGAGCTCCGGACGGAGACACCGGGCCACGTGAACAGGCCCCAGGGCTCCGGCCCAGAACCCTGCCTGTGCCGGAGGCGCTCTCCACCATCCCCAACGCGAGGCTGACGATAGGGAGAAAGGCTGAATAATTGGTTGCCCGGGCCGGGCGGCGTTTACCCACCCCTAAGGCCCTCTGGCGTAGGCTTGCTGCGATCCGTCAGGGCAGCGCGATGTCGGCACTGGTTCTGCAAAAGCTGTTGCCGCGCTGGCCGGCGCTCGGCCAATACGCCGCGAGCCCGCCGGCGTGGGCGTTGCTGGCGACCGTGCTGCTGATGGCCGCCATCCTCAACGGCTCGGGGCCGACGCTCGCCGAGTGGCTGGGCGACACCGACGATGCGGTGCGGCTGGTCAGCGTGCGCGAGCTGCTGGCTGGCGCGCCCTGGTTCGACACCACGCTGCCGCGCATCGGCGCCCCCGAGCCCCTCGTCTCCCATTGGTCGCGCCTGATCGATGCGCCGCTCGCGGCCCTGATCGGCGCCCTCACGCCGCTGCTCGGCGCGGAGAGCGCGGAGCTGGCGACCCGCGTGATCTGGCCGGGCGTGCTGCTGTTTGCGCTGCTGCTGATCGTGGCGCGCGAAGCGGAGCGCCTCGCGGGTCCCGGGGTGGGAGCCTGGGCCGCGGCGTTCGCCATCGTGCTGGCGGTGACGTCGGTGATGGCGTTCGTGCAGTTCAGGCCGGGGCGGGTCGATCACCACAACGCGCAGATCCTGTGCGCGGTGGCCGGCCTCCTGCTGCTCGTGCGCAGCTGGGAGGAGCCGCGTGCCGGGTGGATGGCCGGCGCGCAGCTCGGACTCGGCCTCGCCATCGGCTACGAGGCGATCGCCCTGGTCGCCGCGGCGCTCGGCCTGGCGGCGGCAGCGGCGCTGCTGTGGCCGCGCCATGGCAGCGGCATCGCGAACGCGGCCGCAGCCGCCACGGCCGCCTTGCTCGCGGCCCTGGTCCTCACCGTCCCGCCGACGCGCTGGCTCGCCATCCATTGCGACGCGCTGTCGCTCAATCTTCCCGTGCTGGCGGCGGGCTGCACCGCCGGCCTGTGGGCTGCGCTCCGTTTCGGCCGCAGTGTGCCAGCGCGCTTCGCAATCGCCGGCCTCGGCGCGGCGGCCGGTGCGCTCGCCTACGCGGCGCTCGAGCCCGCCTGCCTTGCGGGCCCCTTCGGCCAGGTGAGCCCCGCGGTCAAGGCGACCTGGCTGGTCACCGTCAGCGAGAGCAAGAGCATCTTCTGGCTGGCCTCCCTGCATCCGGCCCCGGCGCTGGGTGCGATGGCGTTCATGCTCGCGGGCGCGGCTGCGCAGCTGGCGCTGTGGCACGAGCGCCGGGACGCCGGCACGGGGCTGGCGGCGGTCGTCGTGGTGCTGGCGGCGGTGCTCGGATGCTGGCAGTTGAAGCTGCTGCCCTACGCGTGCTGGCTCGCCGTCCCGCCGATTGCCGTGCTCGCGGCAGGCCTTGCCGGCACGGTGTCGATCTCTGCTCCGCTGCTGCGCATCGCAGCCGTGGTGCTGATGAGCCAGGCCACCTTCGATGCCGCGTTCGGGGTTTTGCTGTCACCCTTCCGATCCGTCAGCGCCACGGCGGGGTCGGTCGAGGCCACGGATTTGCGGCAACCCTGCTACCGCTCGGCCAACGTGCGCCGACTGGCCGCGCTGCCGCCTGGGCTGGTCGCCGGCGAGATCAATCTGGGCCCCTACGTGGTGGCGCTGACGCCGCACCGGGTGGTGGCGGCGCCCTATCACCGGCTCCAAACGAGCATCCCGGCGATCTACGCGATCCTGGGCGGGGCGCCGGCCGACGCGCTGCCCCGGTTGCGGGCGCTCGGCGTCGACTACGTCGCGCTGTGCGCGGAGCCTGCAGCGGCAGGCGCGGCCGCGCCCCAGTCCCTGCGCGCGCGGTTGCTCGACGGCCAGCGCGTCGATGGGCTCGAGGAGCTGGCATTGGGCGGCAGCGCGGCGATCCGGGTGTGGAAGGTTGCGCGCTGAGCCGACGTTAACCGTGATCGGACTTATCCCCGCGTTCCCGGGCCGTGCTATAGTGCGTACACCTCGGCTCAAACGAGGGGTGTCTGCTCGAGCGACACCTCGAGCAGCACACGGGCTGGGGGTCGCGCGACGGCGACACGGTTCGAACCCGTGCGCCCGGTGCCATGGTGAACCGGATCGGTCAAGCGGTATCCAGCGCGACAGCGAGGCTTGTGAGCCGCGCTTTTCTTCATAACGGTCCGGCGGCCCGCGAGCCCCGCTCCCTCGGTTTTTGCTACTGACACTCGTGGAAACCCGAGTGGCAGACAACCGGCGTTGGCGTGGGCGGATGGCCGGCGACACGCGTCGCCGAAGGTATGCCGCACCTTTGGTACGTGTCCTCTCGACCGGGCGTCCGTCCCCCTGCGCCTCGGACGAGTCCGAGGCGGGAGTGCCGGGACTACTCCGCTGCCTGGGCGTGGCCTTCGAAGGGGAGGGCCAGCTCGCTCCACAGCGTGGTGAGCGCGGCCACCAGGTGGTCGATGTCGGCGTCGGAATGCTGCGGGCTGGGGGTGAGGCGCAGGCGTTCGGTGCCGCGGGGGACGGTGGGGTAGTTGATCGGCTGCACGTAGATGGCGAAGCGGTCGAGCAGCGCATCCGTGATGCGCTTGGTCAGCACGGGATCGCCGACCAGGATCGGCACGATGTGGCTCGGGTTCTCCATCACCGGCAGGCCCGCCGCCTGCAGCCGGACCTTCAGCGCGCGCACCCGCTCCTGATGCCGCTCGCGCTCGATGTGGCTTACCTTCAGGTGGCGGATGCTGGCGACCGCGCCGGCGGCGATGGCCGGTGCCAACGACGTCGTGAAGATGAAGCCCGGCGCGTAGGAGCGGATGGCGTCGCAGATGTCGGCGCCGGCGGCGATGTAGCCGCCCATGATGCCGAAACCCTTGGCCAGCGTGCCGTTGATGATGTCGACGCGGTGCATGACGCGGTCGCGCTCGGCGAGGCCGCCGCCGCGCGGGCCGTACAGGCCGACCGCGTGCACCTCGTCGAGATAGGTGAGCGCGCCGTATGTCTCCGCCAGGTCGCAGATGGCCTCGATCGGCGCCATGCGGCCCTCCATGGAATAGACGGACTCGAAGGCGATCACCTTCGGCGCATCCAGCGGCACGGCCTTCAGCTTGGCCTCGAGGTCGGCCAGGTCGTTGTTGCGCCAGATGCGCTTCTCGCCGCCACCGTTGCGGATGCCGGCGATCATCGAGGCGTGGTTCTGCTCGTCGGAGAAGACGACGCAGCCGAGCAAGAGCTTCTGCAGGGTGGCGAGCGTGGTGTCGTTGGCGACGTAGGCGGACGTGAACACCAGCGCCGCCGGCTTGCCGTGCAGGTCGGCCAGCTCGGCCTCCAGCTCGATGTGATAGTGCGTGGTGCCGGAGATGTTGCGCGTGCCGCCCGAGCCCGCGCCCGCGGCGTCGATCGCCTCGTGCATAGCGGCCAGCACGCTTGGATGCTGGCCCATGCCGAGATAGTCGTTGGAGCACCACACGGTGATGGGCCGCGCGCCGCCGGGCGCAAAATGCCGGGCGGCGGGAAAGCTGCCGCGCTCGCGCCGAATGTCGGCGAACACACGGTAGCGGCCTTCGTTTCTCAGGGCCTGCAGCGAGTTCGCGAACGCTTTCACATAATCCATGGGCTCGGGACCTTGCGCGCCGTGGGGATAGGGGACGACCCCTTGCAAGTGGGCTGGATACCCTAGAGCCATTCTAGACGAGCCTCAACGAGCCGAAAGACCCGCCTTTGTCGCACGGGGGCGATCACCGAGACTTGATGTGGGTCAAGGGCGGTGTCGGACCCTCTGGGTCCGATACCATTGCACAGCGACGGGATTGCCATGGTGTCTGACCCGGAGGGTCAGACACCCTAATACGCTCCGGCCGCCGGACCGATGCCGTCCTTCTGGTACAGGTCGCGGCGGAACTGGACCACGCCGTCCTCGGTGGCCCAGGCGGTGATGTAGACGAAATAGAGCGGCACGGGCTTCTTCAGCGTGACGTCGCGGCGCTCGCCGCTCTCCTTGATCTGCGGCATGTGCTCGGGCTTCCAGCCTTGCTCGGCCAGCAGCCAGGCCGCCAGGTGCTCGATGCCCTGCACGCGCACGCAGCCCGAGCTGGCGGCCCGGAAATTGCGCCCGAACAGCGACTGCGAAGGCGTGTCGTGCATGTAGACGGAGTGCGAGTTGCTGAAGTTGATCTTGACGAAGCCGAGCGGGTTGTCGGGGCCCGGCTGCTGGCGATAGGTGAGGCCCTTGGCGATGGGCGAGCTCCAGTTGATCTTGCTCGGATCGAGCTTCTTGCCGTCGCCGCCATAGGCATCGATGCTGTACTTCACGAGCACGCTCTGGCCGCCGCGGGCCATGTCGCGCCCTTTCGGCACCAGGTCCTTCTCGATCACGGTCGGGGGCAGGTGCCACACGGCGTTGAAGTTGAGCTCGTGGATGGCCGACTTCAGGATCGGCGTCGGCCGGTCCGGCTTGCCGACCACGCCCGAATGCCGCGACACGATGCGGTTGCCCTCCACCGCCTCGATCTGCGCGGCCGGGACGTTGACCATCACGTACTTGCCGGCGGTCTTGCCGAACTCGGTCAGGCGCGCGAGGTTGGTCTTGAGCTGCTTGAGGCGTGACGCGGCGGGAACGTTGAGCGCCATGACGGTGCGCTTGTCGACGATGCCCGTGGGAGCCAGGCCGTTGGATGCCTGGTAGCGCTTGACCGCCTTGTCGACGTAGTAGTCGAAACTCTGCGAGCCACCCTCCTCGCGCAGATCGCCGGACAGCAGCAGGCGCTGGCGCAGCAGGGCGACGGCGGGATGGCTCATGCCCGATTGCAGCTGCACGTCCGGCAACGGCTGCCAGCCGCCGGCGGCGACGATCTCGCCGTAGCGTTTGATGGCGGCCTTCATGGCTGCGAGGTTGGCGGGGGCGAGCGTGGGGTAGCCCTTGGGCGGCGTTGCCTCCCACTCCTTGATGAAGGCCTTGTCGGTCGGGTCGGTCTGCGCGGCGTAGGCGGACCCGGGAAACCGCGGCCAGGCGCTGTTGTCTTGGGCGGCGGCCCCACTTGCGGCGAGCAAGCCTGCCAAGACTGCCGCCACCCCTGCCTTCACGCCCATGTTCGGCCTCACCGCGGTTGCAGCGAACGTGCGGCATTCGCGTGCGCTTGAGAAGTCACAACGTGGCTGTCTCGGGCTGTTCGCGGGGATGTGATGCGGTGCGGACACGGCCGTTTCTACTGCGCCGCGTCGAGCGCGAACTGCAGCTCCGCCAAACGGCTGTATAGCCCACCCTGGCGCAGGAGATCCCCGTGCCGCCCCTCCTCGACGATGCGGCCCTGGTCCATCACCAGGATGCGGGTAGCGCGCTGCACGGTCGCCAGCCGGTGGGCGATGATCAGGGTGGTGCGGCTGCCCGTCAGGCGCTCCAAGGCCTTCTGCACGGCCACTTCGCTCTCGGCATCGAGCGCGCTGGTCGCCTCGTCGAGCAGCAGGATCGGCGCATCGCGCAGGATGGCGCGGGCAAGCGCGATACGCTGGCGCTGGCCGCCGGATAGCGTGATGCCGCGCTCACCGAGCCGCGTGCCGTAGCCGTGGGGCAGCGCGGCGATGAAGCCGTCGGCCTGGGCCGCCACCGCGGCCTCCCGCACATCGGCATCGCCGGCCTGCGGGCTGCCGTAGCGGATGTTGTCGGCGATGCTCGCATCGAACAGGGCGACGTCCTGCGGCACCAGGGCGATGCGGGCGCGCAGCGCCTGGAGATCGACGTCGGCCACCGAGAGGCCGTCGACGGCGACCACGCCCGATTGGGGATCATAGAAGCGCAGGATCAGGTTGAAGACGGTGCTCTTGCCGGCCCCGGATGGGCCGACGATGGCGACGGTCTCGCCGCGCGTCACGGCCAAGCTCACCCCGTTGAGCGCGGAGACGGTCGGGCGCGCTGGGTATGTGAAGCGCACGTCCTTGAAGGCGATGCTGCCGAGCGGGGGCACGGGCAAGGCCTTTGGCCGAGCCGGCGCGCGGATTTCCGGCCGCACGGCCAGCAGCTCGAGCAGCCGCTCGGCGGCGCCGGCGGCCTGCGCCAGCTCGCCCCACACCTCGGCGAGCTCGGCCACGGCGCCGGCTGCGAACATGGCATAGAGCACGAACTGGCCGAGCCGGCCGCCGCTGATCTCGCCGCCGATGACGAGCCGCGAGCCGAACCACAGGATGCCGACGACGCTCGCCACCATCAGCGCGATGGCGATGGCGGTGAGGCCGGCGCGGGCGAGGAGGCGGGAGCGGGCGGCCTCGAAGGCCCGCTCGACCGCGACGGCAAAACGGCCCGACACGGTCGCCTCCTGGCCGTAGGCGTGCATGGTGCGCACGGCGCCCAGGTTGTCGGCGGCGTAGGCGGAGGCGTCGGCGAGGCGGTCCTGCGCGGCGCGGGAGAGGCGGCGCACCGCGCGCCCGTAGGCGAGCAAGGGAAAGACGATCAGCGGGATTGCGCCCAACGCCAGCGCCGCCAGCGTCGGGCTGGTGACGAACATCATGGTCAGCGCGCCGACCAGCATGATGGCGTTGCGCAGGGCCTGGCTCAGCGCCGAGCCGGCGGCGGCCTTGATCTGGGTGGTGTCGGCGGTGAGCCGGCTCATCACCTCGCCCGAGTGCGTCTTCTCGTAGAAGGCGGGGCCGAGGGTGGCGAGATGGCGGAAGACCTCGGCGCGCAGGTCCGCGACCACGCGTTCGCCGAGCCAGTTCACCGCGTACATCCGCGCCGAGCTTGCCACTGCCAGCACCAGGCCGATGACGATCAGCATGCCGAAATAGCGGTCGATGAAGACCTCATCGCCGCCGGAGAAGCCGTGATCGATCATGCGGCGCACGGCGACCGGCACGCTGAGCATGGCGGCGGCGGACAGCACGAGCGCGGCGAATGCCATCGCCAACATGCGCGGATGACTCAGCACGTAGGGCGCGAGCGACAGCAGTGGGCGCAGCTGCCGGCGTCTCTCGACCGCGGCGTCGGTGTTTGGGTCGGCGTCGGCCACCAGAAGGTCCCTCGGATTTGGCGGTGCGAGCGCACAGTGCCGGGGCGGCAAGGTCAGGGCAAGGGCCGTTTGCGCGGCGGGACGACGCTCGCGAGCACAGGCGCTTGTCGCGGGCGGCGCCTTACAGTAAGAGGAAGGCCGACAAATCTGGGACGCCCCCGCGTGCGGCGGCGCTGGCTCGAGACAGGCGACGAGTTACCGATGAAAAAGCTAGAGGACTTCCACCCCGACTACCACCGCATCAAGGTGGTGCTGACGGACGGCACCGATTTCGAGACCTACTCGACGTACGGCAAGGAGGGCGACACGCTCACCCTCGACATCGACCCCAAGACGCATCCCGCCTGGACCGGCGGCGACCGCCATCTGGTCGACCGCGGCGGGCGCCTGTCGCGCTTCAAGAAGAAGTTCGAGGGGATGTTCTAGGGACGGATCGTCGCGCTGGAACGGCCGTCAAGCCCGCACGGCGCGCCGACGGGGGGCGGCGAATGCCTCTTCGATGCGCGTGACCTGCGCGCCCACGGGATTGACGGCGGCAGCGCCTGTCGTGTCGCTGACCACCACCTGCATGGCGCGGTCGAGCTGAACGATGCGGTCGTTGAGCGCGTAGCTCGCCTCGATCAGGGTGCGCAGCCCCTCGGGCAGCTCGGCAAAGCCCTTCACATGTGACGGCCGGCCCGGTGCGCGCAGTTTCACGCGCTCGCGCTTGGCGCGGGCCTCCTCGGCGGTGATCTCGCCCTCTTTCTGGGCACGGCGGATCATCAGCCACGAGGCCAGCTCGAGCAGCCGCGTCGTCAGCCGCATGCTCTCCGTCGCGTAGAGCACCGCGACCGGACCGCGCAACTGGCGCGCTTCCTTGCGGCCGTGGCCGTCGAGATAGGCGGCGGTGCGCTCGACGAGCGCCATGCCCTCTTTGAAGATGGCATCGAATTGGTCGGATGCGGCGAAGCGCTCTCCGAAGGAGACGGTGATCGCGGTCTCCACGCCTTTACTTTCGGTCCAGGTGCTCATGACACAACTTGATACAATCTCGAACGTTCAGATGACCATTCTACAGCACGCCACCCTCTCAGGCGAGGGTTAACAAGTCACCTGCAATTGGGTTGAATTGGTGACTATCTGCATGACATGCCACCCATCACGCACATTGCGTGCCATGCGGGCGCGGCTATGCACGTTGAGCCTGCTCTAGGCCGCGGCTCGGCCAAAAAAAGAGCCGCCTAGCGGCGGCTCAGGAGTTAACAGGGAGGCGTCAAACAGAGTGGACAGGAGCCACTCGGATCCAGATGACTGGATGTGCCAATACTGCCAAATATTGGATAACGAAGCGTAAAGCGCCGTCACCTGGCTCGGATCTTTGCCGGCATCGTCGCCGGGCGTGGTCGGGCTCAAGTCTCTCGAGGCGTGTTGACGCTGAGCGGCCGCTCGTCGGGCCCGCAGTCCGGCTCGCCGTGCTGGCAGCGTGCGGTCTGGGGGCACAGCTGCCCGGCCTTGCTCAGGGCCGCCTCCGGCGACGCGAATTCGCCGAGCCAGACGAGCTCGCCCTCGCCGAAGGCGGCGCGCAGCCACGCGCGCTGGACCGAGGGCAGCACGCGACCGCCCCGGGAGACCTCGACGATGACGTAGTTGGCGACCTCGCCGCGCCTGATGCGCACCAGCCGCGCCCGCGTACCACCGAAGCGGGCGTGATAGATGCTGCATGGGCCATCGGCATCGATGGCTTCGGCCGCCTGGTCGGGCGGCGGGGACCGATCGGACAGGGCCGCGGCGGCTCGCTCCGCGCGCTCGCGCACGGCAAGCGCGCCCGTCATCAGGACGAGGCCGGCGGCCACCAGCGCCGCCATGTGCATGAGCCTTGGCATCGCGATGTCGGACGCACCGTTGCGTTTCAGCGCTTGAAGATGGAGGCCGCGGCCGCCTCGTGCGCCTTCTTGGCGCCAAGCTCGCCCTTCACCCGCTCGATCTCGCCGGTGAGCGCCGCGATCCGTGCCTCCAGCTCGGCCACCGAGAGCGTCGTCAGATCCTCGCCGACGGCGATGCTTTTCGGCGGCTTCGGCTTCAGATCATCCCAGTCCATGATCCTCTCCCGGTTCGGCTGATCACGGAGACCCTGGCACGACTTCGCGCTTGTCTCAACCCTCGGCGTCGGGCAAGTGTCGCGGAGCTTATCTTAGAACTTTGCGGTCCAGACTGGAGCGGAGCCATGGCGAGCGTGCCTGACACCATGACGGCGATCGAGATCTCGACGCCCGGCGGCCCCGATGTCCTGAAGCCGAAGACGCTGCCGACGCCGAAGCCGGGCGCGGGCCAGATCCTGATCAAGGTGGCGGCCGCGGGCGTCAACCGGCCGGATGTGGCGCAGCGCATGGGCGCCTACCCGCCGCCGCCGGGCCATTCGCCGCTGCCGGGGCTCGAGGTCGCCGGCGAAGTGGCGGCCGTCGGCGCCGGCGTGACGCGCTGGAAGGTGAGCGACCAAGTGTGCGCGCTGGTCAACGGCGGGGGCTATGCCGCCTACTGCCTGGCCGAGGAGCCGATCGCGCTGCCAATTCCGGCCGGCCTCGACATGGTCAAGGCGGCGGCGGTGCCGGAGACCTTCTTCACGGTGTGGAACAACGTGTTCGAGCGCGGCCGGCTCGCGGCCGGCGAGTGGTTCCTGGTGCACGGCGGCTCCAGCGGCATCGGCACCACGGCGATCCAGCTCGCCAAGGCCTTCGGCGCCAAGGTGATCGCCACGGCGGGCTCGGCGGAGAAGTGCAAGGAGTGCCTGGCCCTCGGCGCCGATCACGCGGTCAACTACAAGACAGAGGACTTCGTCGCCGCAGCCAAGGAGGCGACCGGCGGCAAGGGCGTCGACGTCACCCTGGACATGGTCGGCGGCGACTACACTGAGCGCAACATCATCGCCGCGGCCGACGACGGCCGCATCGTGCAGATCGCCACGCTCGGCGGCGCCGACGTCAAGTTCAACATCTCGCGCCTGATGATGAAGCGGCTGACCCTGACGGGCTCGACCCTGCGGCCGCGCACGCGCGAGGTGAAGGCGGGTTTCGCCCGCGCGCTGGAGCAGAAGGTCTGGCCTCTGCTGGCCGCCGGCAAGGTGAAGGTGGTGCTGGATTCGACCTTCCCGCTGGCCAAGGCCGCCGACGCCCACCGCCGGCTGGAGACCAGCCAGCACGTCGGCAAGATCGTGCTGGTGGTGTAATACCTGTCATCCCGGCCGGAGCGATCGTGCAATGCGCGATTGCGGGATGACAACCGGCGTCGGGGTGGCGATGCAAGGCTGCTGGCGGACGATCCCTTAGTATCATCTGATTCGGCCGATGCGTTGGGAGCGCATCAAGGCGCGGCATCGGCGCAGGGCGACAACGACGAGGCTTCCCATGATCGGGGTGACGCCGCGGTTCCCCGCATTCGATGACTGGCAGAAGATGAGCGAGCGCGACCAGGACGCGCTCATTTCCAGGATGGAGGCCGCGCGGCGCCGCGGCACGCTCATCTACCGGCTGCTGATCGCGCTCGCCTGCACGGTTGTCGGCGCTGCGATCGGCTTCACGCTTCTGGGAACGTGGTAGGGCGGACCGCTACCAAGCCAACGCCGGCAGCGCGGCGATGGGAGCAAAGGGGCGGTGTGCGAACAGCTCGCCCAGCACGCGCGCGTCCAGTCCGCCGGGCACATGTACGGCGCTGGCGATGAAGACCGAGCCGAGGCCGGCGGCGTGCGCGCCTTTCAGGTCGGTGTCGATGCCGTCGCCGATCGCCAGGATCCTCTCCTTGGGCACGGGGCTGCCCCTGAGGCGCGCAATCTCCGCCAGCGTGCGCTCGTAGATCGGCAGATGCGGCTTGCCCGCGTAGGCAACCTCGCCGCCGGCCCGCGCGTACTCGGCCGCCAGTGCGCCGGCGCAATAAATGAGGGCCGCGCCGCGCTCGACCACCAGATCCGGGTTGGCGCAGATCATCGGCACGCGGCGCGCCAGCAGGCGGGCGAATAGCGGCGCGTAGTCGGCCGGCGTCTCCTTGGTATCGTCATAGAGGCCCGAGCAGACGACCAGCTCGGCCGTATCGGCCGCGGCCGTCTCGACGTCGAGGCCCTCGAACAGGCCCTTATCGCGCTCGGGGCCGATATGCAGCAGCGGCCGGCCCTGCCCGGACTCGATCATGGCCGCGATCATACGGCGCGTCGCATCGCCCGAGGTGACGCCGAGGTCGTAGGTGTCGCGCGGCACGCCCAGCCCATCGAGGTGGCGCACGACGTCCGTGAAGGGGCGCGGCGCGTTGGAGAGCAGCACCACGGTGCCACCGCCGGCGCGCATGCGGCGGCAGGCGTCGCACGCCCGGTCGTAGGCGCGCGCGCCGTTGTGCATGACGCCCCAGATGTCGACGATCCAGGCATCGCCGGCCGACGCCAGCTCGCCGATCGAGGACAGGATGGGGATGGCCGCGGCGGTCATGCGGCCTCACCTAACTCGGGTAGCAGCCTGCAATCAAGCCGCCGGCTCGCCGACCACGTCGTCCTTGACCAGGCGGGGCTCGCCAAACAGGGCGCCTTTGCCGAACAGCACGCCGAAGCCCAGGATGCGCGCCAGCAGCCAGTCGTCCTCGATGCGGCCGACCACCAGGGCGAGGCCGAAATCGGCCAGATGCCGGCAGATGTCGGAGGCCGGGATGCGCCCGCCGGCGGCCGGCAGGCCATCCAGGAACACCTGTGCATCGAGCTTGACGAACTCGAAACCTCTCGCCTTGAGAGCGGCGAAATCCATGTCGAGGTCGGCGACCTCCTCGAGCGCGAAGCGGAAACCCGCGGCGGCGAGGGTCTCGAGCGCCCGCGTATGGCCCGGGGAGAACGCCCGTACCTCGCTCTGCGCGAACGCCAGGACCAGGCCCATGCCGGCGTGAATGCCGGGCTCGGCCGCAGTCGCCGCGAGGAAGCTCTCATCGGTGAGCGAGGCACCGTCCACCAGCGCCAGCACCGAGCCCTTGCGCCCGCGCTCGCCGAGCCGGTGGGCAACGCGCGCGGCGCGGACCATTCTGGCGGCGTCGATCCGCGGCATGAGCCCGGTGCCCCGCGTCGCGCGCGAGAACTCGCGCTGGTCGAGGGTCGCGCCGTCGGCGGTGAGCAGACGCACGCTCACTTCGAAGTGGCGGGGCCGACCCTCGGCGAGGGCGTGGATGGGTTCGATCAGAACCTCCATGCGCTCGGCCGCGACCGCCTCGGCGATGCGGGCAAGCTGCGGGTTGAGCGCCGGCGGCGCCTCCACCGGCCGCTGGCCAAGGCGCGTCAGCGCGGGCTCCGCCCGCGGCCAGGACGGTGCGCGCACGGCTGCCCCGGCAGGGGCCACATCGGCAGCAGGTTGTCTTGCTGGCTCCGTCGGCGCGCGCAGAGCCCCTGGCATGGCGGAGCGGCCCAGGCCTGCCGCCGGTGCGTCGGGGGTTTCCGGCTCGGTCGTCCGCTCGCTCGCCGCCGTGCTGTTGAGCTCGTCGGCGAGCTTCTTGATGAGGTCGTGGATGACCTCGACACTGACTTCGGGTGAGGACTCCTCCGGCAGGGGCGCCGCAGCACCCAGGTCGTGCTCGGACGCCGCGGCCGGCGTCGGTCCCGCCCCAGGCATGCTGGGCGACAGGGTGGGCTCGCGCGAGGGCCGGAAATGGAACGGATGGGGCCCGCGCGGTATCGGCAGCTCGTCCCGCAGCGCCTTTTCGGCTTCCGCCCAGCGACGGGCTTCGGCTTCGGGAGAGGTCAGCGTCTTGCCCACCGTCGGCACGTCGTCCTCGGACGCGAACTCGGAGGGCTCAGCCTCGGCGCGGGCATAGGCGCTTCGCACCCACCGGTCGTTGGCTGCGGGCTCCTCGAGCAGGATCGAGCGGCGTACCAGCAGGTGGAACGACAGCAGCGCCGTGTAGATAGCGAGCGCGGCCACCGTCCCCACCCACAGCGCCAAGCCGAGTTGCAGCAGGAACCAGGCGCCGAAGGCCAGCGACAGCACCGTCACCGCGAAGATCACGAAGGCGTCGGCGAAACGGGTGCTCTGGGGCGCCGAATCGTCGATCGCGAATTGTTGTGCCATGGGCAGCCGGCCTCGCTCGAGGTTCCAACGAAATCGAATCGGTGCCCCAAGCATTTGCGAAGGTTGGCTGCATTCGCAACCTTGCCGTGCAGAGTTTCACCAGCTTTCGGTTCGTGGCGCGCTACGGGGCAGGGAAAAGGTCGGCGACCGCCAACGCGATGCCGGGCGAATCGAACCTGAGCACGCCCTCTCGCAGCGTTTGCGGGGGGTTGAGAGTGCCGCCTGTGGCGCGGCGATGCCAAATGATCTCGCGCGCCTCGGGATCGATGATCAGATAGTGCTCGACGCTTGCAACCTCGAAATATCCAGCGAGCTTGTCGGTCCGATCACGCTTTGTCATCCCGGCGCTTGTGGCCGGGATCCAGCGATCCGCAAGCGCCGGAGCAAGGTGATGGATGGATCCCGGGCACAAGGCCCGGGATGACAGCTACGCCACGGCCTTCAGCACCTTGGCGATGACGTCGCGGATCTGGCCGATATCGGCCTCGGTCGAGATCAGCGGCGGGGCGACGATCAGGGTGTCCATGGTCACGCGCACGTAGATGTCGAGGTCGTGGTACATGCGCTCGGTCGCCTCGTAGCCGCGCACCCCGGGCTTGCCGGCGATCGGCGCCAGATCGATGCCGGCGAGCAGGCCGACGGTGCGGATGTCCTCCACGTTCGGTTCGCCTTTGAGGCTCAGCATGGCGTCGGCGAACACCGGCTCCAGCGTCTTGGCCCGCTCGAACAGCCCCTCGTCCTTGTAGATGTCGAGCGTGGCGAGGCCCGCGGCGGCGGCCAGCGGGTGGCCCGAGTAGGTGTAGCCGTGGAACAGCTCCACCATGTGCTCGGGGCCGGTCATGAAGGCGTCGTAGATCCTCTTCGACGCCATCACGCCCGCCATCGGCACGGCAGCGTTGGTGACGCCCTTGGCGAAGGTGATCATGTCGGGGGTGACACCGTAGCGCTCGGAGGCGAAGCAGTGGCCGAGCCGGCCGAACCCGGTGATGACCTCGTCGAAGATCAGCAGGATGCCGTGCTGCGCCGTGATCTCGCGCAGCCTTTTGAGATAGCCCTTGGGCGGCGGCAGGATGCCGGTGGAGCCCGCCACCGGCTCGACGATGACGGCGGCGATGGTCGAGGCATCGTGCAGGTTGATCAGGCGGGTGAGCTCGTCGGCCAGATGCGCGCCCCACTCCGGCTCGCCCTTGGTGAAGGCCTGCTTGGAGCGGTCGTAGGTCGACTGCAGATGATCGACCCCGGTCAGCATGTTGCCGAACTGCTTGCGGTTGGCGACCATGCCGCCGACCGAGATGCCGCCGAAGCCGATGCCGTGGTAGCCGCGCTCGCGCCCGACGAAGCGAGTGCGCGCGCCCTCGCCCTTGGCCTTGTGGTAGGCGAGCGCGATCTTGAGCGCGGTGTCGACCGCCTCGGAGCCCGAATTCGAGAAGAAGGCGTAGTCGAGGTCTCCGGGAGCGAGCAGAGACAGCCGCGAGGCCAGCTCGAACACCTTGGGGTGGCCGTACTGGAAGGCTGGAGAATAATCGAGCTTGGCTGCCTGATCCTGGATCGCTTTGACGATCGGCTCGCGGCAGTGGCCCGCGTTGACGCAGAACAGACCCGAGGTGGCGTCAATGACTTTCGTGCCGTCGGGCTTGAAGTAGTGCATGCCCTTGGCGCCGGAGAAGATACGCGGCCGCTTCTTGAAGGACCGATTGGGGGTGAAGGGGACCCAGTAGGGCTCGAGCTCATTGGGCTTCACGTCGAGCGGGGCCATGGCGCTTCTCCAAGGGCTGGATAGAGGGTTGGGCGAGTTCTAGCAGGGGGTGCGCGCGGCTCCAAGAGCGACTGGCGCAATGCAGCCTGCCGCGCCGCGTAGCCCTTGCCGACAGCCTCGTTCCCATGGGACGAATGAGGCCATCGTTCGAGCACGATTTCAGACGGCAGAGCGAGGGGGCATGGCCGATATTTTTGTCAGCTACAAACGGGATGACCGCGAACGGGTGCGGCCCCTGGTCGATGCTCTGCAGGGGCAGGGCTGGTCGGTGTGGTGGGACACGCGCATCGAGACCGGGGAAGCGTGGGACCAGACGATCGAGACGGAGCTGGCCGCGGCCAGGTGCGTCGTCGTGGTTTGGAGCCAGAACTCGGTCGGCTCGCACTGGGTGAGGACCGAGGCCCACGAAGGCCTGGAGAGGAACTGCCTGGTGCCGGTGAGCATCGACGGCACGAAGCCGCCGCTGGCGTTCAAGCTCATCCAGGCGGGCGATCTGTCGGCCTGGGGCGGCGATCCCATGGACCCGATCCTCGCGCACGTGTGTGCAGGCGTGGCCCGCCTGCTGCGCGAGCCACAGGTCCCGATGGAGCAGCTGACGACGCCGGATGCCCTTTTCACGCGCGGCTGCGAGGCCATGGGCGAGGGCGGGGACATCGAGGCTACCAGCGAGCGTGCCATCGCCTGCTTCAACCGCGCCATCGAGCTCGATCCGGAGTACGCGCCTGCCTACCGCGGGCGGGCCGAGGCGCATTTCGTGCAGCAGTACCTCGGTCTCGCCGTCGCCGACTTTACCAAATGCCTCGCGCTGGACCCGGCGGATCTCGTGGCCCTGACCGGCCGGGCCCAGGCGCACGAGAGCGCGCAGCGCAACGACCTCGCGCTGGCGGACTACTCCGCGGCGCTCGAGCTCCAGCCGGACGCCGATTTCGTCTACGCCCAGCGCGGCATCATCTACAAGGCGCAAGGCGACTATGCCCGCGCCATCGCCGATTTCGACAAGGCCATTGCGAGCAGGCCCGAATTCGCGGACCTGTACCTGCATCGGGCCGGGGCCTACGAGAAGAGGAACGAGCCCGGCGACCTCGCCCGCGCCATCGAGGATCTGCGCGCCGCCCTGTACTTCGATCCCAACAGCCTGGACGCCAAAAAAGAGCTGTGGCGGCTCACGAAATCGCAATCCTAGTGTTGCGGCTCTTTCACTTGGTACCTGGGGTTGTCATGGTCGGGCTTGTCCCGACCATCCATCCAACCGCTCGCTCCGGCGTTCGTGGATGGCTGGATCCTCGGGACAAGCCCGAGGATGACAGCGGGAATCATCAGTTGGAACCGGAACACTAGTGCGGAGCGGCGCAGGCATGCTCCGCCCCTGCCGCGGAACGGACACAGATGCGCCGGGTAGTCGCGCGGATTGGGGCACACGGGCACCCGAATCGGGACCGCATTTAGCTCCTGTTAGCCGAATCGGCGCGAGATGCGGGCTACGCGAGCCGTTCGACGCCGAAGCGGCCGCGTTCCAGGAGGAAGCCCATGTTGATGAGTGTCATGGATGGGGCGCGCGGCGGAGCCCGGTTTCCGGAGCTGGCAGGCAAGCGCGTTCTGATCACGGGGCTGACCAGCCGCTGCGGCGTCGACATCGTGCGGGCGTTCGCCGACCACAAGACCAGGCTCGTCCTGCAATTCGATGAGACCAGCGCCGAGACGCAGGCCATCACCGAGATCGCCGCGCCGGCCGCTCTCGACATCAGGGCCTTCGGGCCGGTCGACCGCTCCCAGGACGACGTGGTGCAGTTCGCGCGGGCCGCGGTGCAGGCGTTCGGCGGGCTCGACGCCGTCATCAATCTGGTGCCCTTGTCGCTGCCGCACCTGGACGCGTCCGCGACCGCGGCCGATATCGAGCGCATCGTGGGGGCACGGCTGCTGCTGCCGCATCTGATCGCCAAGATCGCGGCCAACCGCATGGGGCTGGTGTGGACCGAGGGTTTGATCCTCAATGTCGCGACCCTCCCAAGGCTGGCGGAAGGGCCGCTGCGGGCATTCGCCTGCGTCATCAAGGCGGCGCTGACCGCTTTGACGCGCGCCCAGGCCGAGGAATGGGCGCCGCAGGGCATCCGCTGCAATGCGATCGCCCCGCAGACTGCGCTGGTGCCGGGCGAGCCCTGCCTCGACGGCGAGCCCGATATCGCCGCGCTGGCGCTCTATCTGGCCTCGGGCCGCGGCAAGGGGCTGTCGGGCCACGTGTTCGAGGCGGAGCTGAGGTAGGCCGGCGCTCCGGCTACTCGAGCTTGTTTCGGTTGCGAACCGCCGAATCCCGCGGCTTGTCGCAGCCGGCCACGCAGACGATGCCGCCAAGCTTGAGATTGGCGGCGCCGCGATTGGCCCGTGCCGGCACCTCGTCGTCGGCATCGAACGGGTCGACGCGGCGCGAGACACCGAACTTGATCGGCTGGCGCGCCTCTGCGCGTTCCGCGGCCCGCGGCTCCTCTGTCGGCTCCACGGGCGCCGGCGTCTGAGCCTCCGGGGACGGAGGGCCGTCATCATCCGAGGCTGCGGCCTGGCCGACAACCTGCGGCGGCTGCGCTGCAGCCGGGCATGCCGCATTGATCGCAAGAGCCGCCGACAGGGCGGCGATCGCACACCATGTCGTGGTCGCAGGAGCGCGCATGCACATTGGCCCGCATTGCCGATTGGGTCTGCGACTATGACAACATCGAGTAAAGCAAAGGTTGCAGCGCCCTCAGCGCACCAGCGGGTAGCGCCAGAAATCGCCGCTGGGCGTGTTGATGCGCTGCAATATGGGAATGCGCCGGTCGGGCGGGCGCTCGCCGGTCTGCAGCAGCAGGCCGATATCGTTCAGCAGCGCGCTCTTGTCGGCGTAGCTCGAGTGGTTGAGGGCCAGATAGTCCGTGCTGGTCTGGGTGACGTCGATGGTGTCGATGCCCGACAGCACGATCGGGCCATCGGTCGGCACGTCGCCGGCCCGCGGGACGCCGCCGGCAACACGGCGCGCCGCCTCCATCGCCCGGTCGTTGGAGGAGCAGTAGAGCGTGACGCCGCGACCGTACGCCTTGATGTTGCCGGCGAGATTGGCGAACACGTCGCGGTCGACATCGGGCGCTGCCAGGATGATCTGGTTGAGCTTCACGTCGGGCGGCAGGCTCGGTCCCAGCGCCTGCAGGACACGCAGCAGCGGCAGATTGCCCATGCTGTGAGCGATGACGCTGACGCTCTTGGCACCGCTGTCCTTGACCACCAGCTCGAGGAAATCGCGCAGGTAGGGCTCGGCCTGCGCGGAGCTCTCGCGGTCATAGCCGTAGCCCGTGAAATCGCCGACGGAGGGCCAGCTGTAGAGGAAGGACGCGCCGTCGAACTTCAGGTCGTAGGCCATCTGCGCGGTGCGGTAGAGCGCGTCGTCGAACGACGTGTTGTAGCCGTGCACGAATACGACGGCCTGGTCCTTGTAGGCGCTGCTGCCACCGACGCGCTCGCGCACCAGGCGCATGAACTGCTCGCGCGTGAGGATTTTCATCTCCTGCACGGTGAAATGCCGCTTGGGGTCCTCGGCGCGCTCGTAGACGGTGATCTGGAAGTAGGGGATGCGGATGGCGAAGGGGCGCTCGATGCTGGGCACCTGGTGCGACTTCGGCACCGTCACCAGCGCGCGCCCGAGCTCGAGCCTGCGCGCGCGATCGGACGTATAGATGGGGCGCTTGGGCTCGTCCTTGCGCAGCCGGTCGGTGCCGTAGAACACCGGCACCACGTCCCAGTCGCTCTGGGGCTGAGCCGGCACGCCGGGCGGTGGCTCGGCACTCGGAGCCGGTCGCTCCACGCCGGGGGGCGCCGAGGGGGCCGGGGGAGGCGCAGCGCCGACCCTGGGTGGTGGGGGTACCTCGGCGGTGCGCTCGCTGACTGGCGGGGAGCCGTTGCGGGCGGCCTTCTTGGATGACCGCGATGTCCCGTCCTTGCCGTCGATGGTCGGCTGGACGGCCTCCGGCCTGGGCGCCGCGGCCTCCCTGGCGGGGAGCGACTTGGTCAGCATCGACATGTACAGCAGGGCTGGAATCAGCAGGCCGAGCGGCGATACCCGGGCCAGGACCTTGGCAAACCGCGACAGGTTCCGGGTCGCAAACCAGATGATGGCATAGAGAACGACGCCGGCCACCAGGATCGCGATATTGACGCCCGCCGGCGAAAGCTCGGCCATGTCGGCACTCCCCCAATGTCGCGTCGTGCTCTATGCGAGCCGCTGCAAGCTACGAGAAACGGACCGCCGGCTGCAATCGGCGGTGCCGCAGACGAGCCGCACGAGCGTCTGCTTGCCAGGGAGATTTGGCAAAGGCATGACAGGGCATGTCCGGCCCCTCGCCGCCAAGCTCCGCTCTGCCTGCCGCCCTCTCCCTGCTCGCCGCCATGACCCTGACCGGGGCCAATGTGGCCTTCGGCAAGGCGATTGTGGCCGAGGTGCCTGTGTATATCTTCGTGCTGTTTCGCTTCGCGGTAGCGAGCGCCGCGCTGGCCCTCATGGTGCGGGGTGAGCCGGGGCCGAGGCTTGCCGCCATGAGCGGGGCGCAGTGGCGCGACCTCACCTTGATGGCGCTGCTCGGCATGGTCGGCTTCACGGTCTTCATGTTCGAAGGCCTCAAGCGGACGGCCGCGGCCGATGCCGGCATCATCACGGCCACCCTGCCGGCGGTGGTGGCGGCGCTCGGCGTTGCCTTGGTGGGCGATCGGCTGACGCGCGTACAGCTGCTGGCCGTGGCGCTGGCGGTGGCCGGCCTCGTGCTGGTGCAGATGACAGGAGCGGCCGCGGGCACGTCCAGCCTGGTCGGAAATTTGCTGATCGGCGGCGCGGTGTTGTGCGAGGCGAGCTTCGTCATCCTCGGCAAGCGGCTGGCGCCGCCCTACCGGCCGCTGCGGCTGGCGCTCGGCGCCAATCTGGTCGGCTTGGCGCTGGCCGTGCCGCTCGCCTTCATCGATGCGCCGACGTTCGACGTGCGCGCGGTGACGCCCGCCATGTGGCTGCTCGGCACCTGGTACGCGCTGGCCGCCAGCGTCATCTGCCTGTGGCTGTGGTATCGCGGGCTGCCGCATGTCCAGACCTGGCTCGCGGGGTTGGCGACCGCGGCCATGCCGATCGCCGCTTTGGCGGCTTCGGCGCTGTTCCTGGGCGAGACGATCGGCGGCTGGAAGCTGATCGGCGCGGCACTGGTGATTGCCGGCATCGCGCTGGGGGCGATGTCGTCTGGGCCATCGGCCCCGCCGCGCTGACGGCCGCGCCTGGTCTCAACGGCCACCGAGGAAGCGCGCGATGATGATCACGATCGCAGCACCGATGGTCGAGATCAGGATCTGCGTGCCGTAGGGAATCGCATTGGTGACGTTGGTGACGGCGACCGGCAACTGCAGAAGATCGTAGCGCACCAGGGCGCCGCCCACGAAGGCACCGATGATGCCCACGAACATGTTGCGGATGAGCCCGCCGCCGCCGAGCAGCAGGCCCGCGAGCCAGCCGGCGATCAAGCCGTTGACGGCCATGATGATGATGGGTGTATAGGGCTGGATCTGCTCCAATGCCGGCATCGCATGCCTCCCCTTGTATGAACCCGCCCCGCACCACACTACGCCATCGTGTGCGGCGCTGCCTCACAAAACCCACGGCAGGCGCCGCTCGTGCACCGGGCGTGGCAGGGCGGCGACACGGCGACGCTGCGCATCGCGACCCGATTCGCTATCTTGCCTGCTCCGAGAGCCCGAGGCTGAAACAATGACATGGTTGCCGCCCGTCATCTTGCACGGCCCAGGCGTCCGCCTGGAGCCGCTCGATCAGCGGCATCGCGACGACCTGATCGAAGCGGCGCACGACGGTGAGCTATGGCGGTTGTGGTACACGAGCGTTCCCGCGCCGGAGAAAATGGCGGCCGACATCGACCGGCGGCTCAGCTTGCAGGCCGCGGGATCGATGCTGCCGTTCGCCGTCATCGACGCCTCGAGCGGCAAGGCCGTCGGCATGACGACCTACATGCACGCCGATGCCGTCAACAAGCGGCTCGAGATCGGCGCCACCTGGTATCGCCACAATGTGCAGCGCACGGGCCTCAATACCCAGTGCAAGCTGCTGTTGCTGACGCATGCCTTCGAGACGCTCGGCTGCATCGCCGTGGAGTTCCGCACGCACTTCTTCAATCATCAGAGCCGGCGCGGAATCGAGCGGCTGGGCGCCAAGCTCGATGGCATTCTGCGCAGCCACCAGCTGGCGTCCAATGGCACGCTGCGGGACACCTGCGTCTACAGCATCATCGCCAGCGAATGGCCGACCGTAAAGTCCCACCTCGCCTTCCAGCTGAGCAGGCCGCGGGAGTAGGGGGCTAGGCGCGGCTCCAGGGCAACACCGGGCCACTGCACAGGCTACGGAGTGGCCTCTCCCGGCGCGACAGGGGGCCGGTTTTCGGCTATTGGGCCGGAAGGACCGCGTTAGGGGGAGCTGGCCATGGCCGAGACTGGGGCACCGCGCAAGCTCGGCTGGGGCGGTGTCGCCGATTACCTGTTCGGGCGCAATGCGCTGATCGGCGTGGCGTCGTTCATGCTGCTGATCATCTCGGGCTACGCCACCTGGCACGGCATGCGCGACTTCATCATCGGCGTCTCGTCCGCGCCCACGAGCCAGGGATCGAGCCTCCCGGGCGGCATGTCGATCTCCAACGACGCGCTGGTGATCGCGGTCGTCGTCGCCCTCACCTTCCTCATGTGGCTGATGCTGCGCGAGACTTTTGGCGCCAAGCGCCATCTGCGCGAGCGGCTCGTCACCTTCCCGCTCTACGTGTTCCTGGCGGTCTGGTCGATCGGCTTCGGCTACGGCTTCTGGTGGAGCCTGATCTCGGGCGAGGAGGCGACGCGCACGGGCCTTGCCGGCCTGCAGGAGGACGCCCGCGACGCCAGCGCCGTCGTCGCCGCGCGGCTCGATGCGGTGCGCGGCCAGCTCGACAGCGTGGTCAGCTGGTCCGACGGGCAGATGACGCGCGAAGAGACGAGCGGGGGGAGCTGCGGCACGCCCTCGGGCGCCGGACGCGGGCCCCTCTACAATGCGCGCCGCAGCGTGCGTGATTCGATCAACACCCTGCGCGAGGGGATGACGAGGTCCTGGTTCACGCCCTTGCAAACCGACATCGAGCAGCTCAAGCAAAGCGCAGCCGCGCTCGGCGGTGCGACTGTCGAAGAGCGACAGAAGGCCTTCGAGGCCAGAGCCTCTGACATTCGTGGGCGTGCGCGCAACATCGCCGCGCGCAGCAACCAGCTCGGCAAGTCGACCGCCGCCGAGATGCGCGCCATTGCCGGCGCGGTTGCCGTCACCCCCGGCGCCGCCGGCTTCTCCTGCTACGACCCGACCCTGGCCGAACGCCTGCGGCAGGCGGCGAGCCAGGCCGAGCAGCCCGCCGAGCTCAAGCTGCGCGAGGCCGTCTTCAACGAAGGTCCGGCCGGCGTGGCCAACGCAGTCAAGAACCTGTGGCGGAACATCGGCGCCTATTCCACGAGCCTCGGGACCTACCTGTTCTCCGGCGGCAAGCAGACGGTTGGCCATACCGACACCGGCGAGCCGATCACCGGCCGCGATCTGATCGCGCTGCTCGCCACCATCGGCATCGATCTGGGACTGCTGGCGCTGGCGATCGTCAACCCACCCAGAGAGGGGCCATCGATGCGCCCCACCGGAGCCCTCAGGCGGCAGATCAACGAGGCGATCGACACGGCAATTGCCCGTGCGGGCGTCGATCGCGAATGGGTGCAGCGGCATTTCATCCACCACAACAAGGCGTCCTACTTCGTTATCCCAAACCTCTATAGCTGCAATCCGGAGGACGAGAGGGAATCTGCCCGCGGCCTAGCTATGAATCAACTCGCCGGAGTGCTCAGTGATCTCGAGCTGGTGCGATGGCCCCGCCGTGGGGTCGGTCGCCGCCTGGCCAGCATCCCATCGCGATGGAAAAGCGAACTCGATCAGCTCAAGCACGAGGAATCGCTCCCGAGCAGCACGGACCTGACGGAGCTCCACAAAAAATGGAGCGAGGAGGATGCCGGCTCGAGAGACGGCAATGGCCGCATTCGCAACCATGGCCTGTTCTCGAAGGCAGAACGCGCACTCCAGATGGCGGAATGGAGCGAAAAGGCCCGCCGCGACCTCGAGGTCTTCAAGCTGGTCGACACCGAGGGCCTGACGCCGCTGCTGATGGTGCTGAACGAGCCGGCGGCGCCGGGCGGAGCGACCGTGCGTGCGCGGCTCAAGACGCAGGGCGAGGAGCGCCCGGCTTGACAAAGGTTCGACGCGGTCAGGGCGCAAGCGTCTTGACATAGACGCCGTATGCCACGCCGTGAATGGGCGGCGCGTCGCGGACGAAAGCGAAGCCCATGCGCAGGTACATGGCCAGGGCCACCTCCATGATGGGCGCGGTGTGGAGCGCGATGGCGGCACAGCCATCGCGCCTGGCCCTCTCGATGCACGCCTCGGTCAGCTGTCTGCCGATACCGCGCCCTCTGAAAGCGGGATCGACCGCCAGCATGCGCATCAGCGGCCAACCCGCATCGAAGAACTCGGCCTTGGGCGCGTGCGGCGGCATGTAGGCCACGGCGCCGGCGAGGCGGTCGCCCGCGTCGGCGACCACGATCTCACCCGTCTCGGCCAACGCCAGCATGCGGGCGACGCCCAACGAGAAGGCGTCCCAATTGGTGTAGCGGGCCTGGAACTGCGCGAACGCGGCCAGTGCGACGCGCTTGATCTCTTCCGCGTCCCCATCGCGATGGAGCCTGAGCTGGATGGACGCCGTCATGATCGCCTCTTGCGGACAAGCGGGCCGGCTTGTGGACGCAGGTAGTACGCGCTCGGCATCCGGTGCGCTATACTGCGCGTCGGCGCAACCCGGGAGAACACACATGGCCGGCGAGATCGATGCAATCGAGAAGGTGGTGTGGACCTACCTGGACGGTCTGTACGAGGGCGACACCAGGAAGCTCGGCCAGGCCTTCCACGAGGTGAGCCACCTCTACTCCCTGAGCGACGGCGGGGTCGCGGATCTCCCGCGCGAGAAGTGGTTCGAGATGGTCAAGAACCGCCCCTCCGCCAAGGCGAAGGGCCTGAGCCGCACCGACCGCATCGTCTCGATCGATCTGTCGGGGCCTGAGACCGCGTTCGTGAAGCTCGAGTGCTCGATCCACCCGCGCTATTTCACGGACTACCTCACGCTGCTCAAGCTGAAGGACGGCTGGCGAGTGGTGTCCAAGACGTTCCGCACGGACGTGCGGGAATAGACAGCGCGCCTTGGCGCGGGGTCACGCAGGGCGCGCGAGACAGCTCTTGGCCAGCATCACGTGGATGCCTTTGGAGCCGTTGACGACCTGCGTGACGCGCACGTCGGCGGCGAGGCTGCACAGCGTGTAGGCTTCCTGGCGCGTCAAGTTGGTCTCACGCGCGATGAGATCGATCATCTGGCGCAGGGCAATGACCACGCAGTCGTCGAGATCGGGATCGAACGCCATGGTCATGAGGTGGGTCGGTGTCTCCGCGCGCGGCCACTCGAGCTGCATGTCCTCGCGCACGATCAGCTCGAAGGCGCCGATCAGGCCGGTCTCGATGGCGGTCACGCAGACCTCGCCATCGCCCTGCGCGCCATGGCCGTCACCGACCGAGAACAGCGCGCCGTCGACCAGGATCGGCAGATAGAGCGTGGTGCCGGCCACCAGCTCCTTGTTGTCGAGGTTGCCGCCGTTGCGGCGTGGCGGCAGGGTCGAGACCTTGCCCCAGGCGGCCGGCGGGGCCACCGCCATCACCCCGAAGAAGGGCCGCAGCGGCAGCTCGAGGCCCCAAGGCAGACGGCCGGTCATTTTCTTCCGGTCGAGCGGGATGTGCATCAGGTGCCGCTCGGGGAAGTCGTCCGGCAGCGCGCCGGTCAGGGGCCCCGAAAAATTGTAGCCCCAGTCGTAGCTCAGCTCGATCGACTTGATCCGCACCTCCAGCACCTGGCCGGCCTTGGCGCCCCTGATGGCGACCGGGCCGGTGCAGATGTGGCCCGGCAACGTCGGCTGCAGGCGGGCCTGGATGGCCGCGAGCGCCTCGGGCACCACCAGCGGCGGTGGCGGCATGACCTCGCGCCCGCCCGAAACCGTCGAGATGGTGACGGTGTCGCCGCTGTCGATGGTGAGCAGGGGCGGGAGCGCCGCGTCGAAGTAACCCCAATGCACGGTCTCGGCGCCGGCATCCAGACGGTGCGTCTTTGGCATGTGCTGCTCTCTCAACCGCTCGCGAGCGGGACACGTGGGGCCTCATGCCCACCCTAATGCGCTGGCTCGAGCACCGCTAGGTTTATGGCCGCCGCGGCGTCGCCACCGCCGAGCCGCCGCCGAAGATGCTGGCGAGGCTGCGCGAGCGCTGCGTGTCGATGCTGACCGCGGCGGTCATGCCGGCACGCAGCGGCGGCTCTCCGGAGCGCTCGATCAATCGCAAGCGCACCGGCAGGCGCTGCACCACCTTCACCCAGTTTCCGGACGCATTCTGAGGCGGAAGGATGGCGAACTCGGCGCCCGTCGCCGGGCTGATACTCTCCACCTCGGCGTCCCAGGTGATGTCGGGATAGATGTCGAGCACGACGGTTGCTTTCTGCCCGACCGTGACGTGCGTCAGATCCGTCTCCTTGAAATTGGCCTCCACCCAGGGTCGGCGGTCGGCGACGAGGGCGAACAGCGGCGTCTGCGCCTTGACCTGCTCGCCCGGCTGCAGCTTGAAGTTGACGACCGTGCCCCCGCGCGCCGCCTTGATCTCCGTGTAGGCGAGATCGAGCGCGGCACGGTCGCGCAGGGCCATCTTTTCGCGCACCACGGCATAGCGATCGGTCGGCCGATCGGGGTTGCCGCCGAGGGCGGCCTCGACCCGGGCGATGCGCTCGCGCAGCATGGCGTAGCGGTCGCGCGCCTGCAGGGCGTCACTGTCGGCCTGCTCGAGCTTGGTCGCCGGGCTGACGCCGCGCGCGGCCAGGTCCCGCTGGCGCTGGGCCTGCGCCTCGAGATAGAGCAGGCGGCTCTCTGCTTCTTTCGACTCCGCCTTGGTCTCGCGCAGGCTGACCTTCAGCTGCTCGACTGCGGCACGCGCGGAATCGAGCTCGGCGTCGGCCTTGGCGAGAGCCAGCCGGTAGGGCTCCGGATCGAGGCGCACCAGCACCTCGCCGGCCGCGACGGCCGCGTGGTCGCGAATGTGCACCTCGGCGACGCGGCCCGACACCTCGCTCGCGACCTGGGCGATGTCGGCCTTGACGAAGGCGTTCTCGGTCGAGGCATAGCGCCCGCCGTGCAGCCAGATCGTGAGCGCGCCCGCCAGGACGAGTACAGGCACCCCGACCAGGAGGACGGGCCGCAAACCGCGGCGGAAAAGCTCGCGTCTCATGGGACGGGGTTCCCATTCTGCAGGCGCGGGCGGCGCACGGGCGGCTTGGCTTTGACGGTGACGCCGTTTGCCTTCGGCGCCGGCGAGGGACCGTCCACCAGCTCGACGAGCCTGCCCTTGACCCGGGCCAGCAGCCTCAGCAGCTGGTCCGCCTCGGGCTCCGACAGGTTGGCGAGGGCGTCATCGACGGTCGCCTCGGCGATGCGCCAGATGCGCTTGTGCACGCGCTCCGCCTCGGACGTGAGGTAGATGCGGTTGATACGCCGGTCGCCGGCCTGGGCACGGCGCACCACCCAGCCCTTGGCCTCGAGCCGGTCGATCAGCCGGCCAGCGGTTGCCTTCTCCACCTCCATCATGTCGGCGAGCTCGGATTGGGACGCGCCCGGGCGGCGGTGCAGGCGGGTCAGCACCAGCCATTGCGCGCGCGTGAGGCCCAGCCGACGCACGCGCCGGTCGAACACGGTGCGCAGCAGCCGCGCAACGTCGGAGATCACGAAGCCGATGAATTCTTCGGTGTTCGACATGCCGACTAAAGCTAGCGCAAGTGCCGGTCGTAAGCTAGGCTACCATTGCATAACATACCGTCGTCCGGCAGATGACCTCGAGCGCCAGCACCCACAACCCGACCGCAAGCTTAACCACCTTGCGGCGCTACATGATTCTGTTCACCGTGGTGCTGGCCTGCTCGCTCTATGCCACCGCGCTGCTGACCACCTCGACGGTGCTGCCGCAGATGCAGGGCGCCATGTCGGCCACCCAGGACGAGATCGCCTGGGCCATGACCTTCAACATCCTGGCGACCGCGGTGGTGACACCGATGACGGGATGGCTGGTGGCCCGCTTCGGCAGCAAGAACGTGATGGTGTGGGGGATCTTGGTCTTCACCCTCGCCACTATGGTGTGCGGGTTCGCGCAATCGCTCGAGATGCTGGTGGTGTGGCGCATCCTGCAGGGCGCCGCCGGCGCGCCCGTGGTGCCCCTGTCGCAGACCATCCTGCTCGATACCTTCCCGCGCGAGCAGCACGCCATGGTGCTGTCGATCTTCGGCATGGCGGTCGGCGTGGCGCCCGTGCTCGGCCCCGTGCTCGGCGGCTATCTCGCCGAGGCCTACAGCTGGCGCTGGTCGTTCCACATGCTGGTGCCGATCGGGATCGTATCGTACGTCGGCCTGCGGCTCGTCCTGCCCGTCGACACGCGGGCGACGAAGATCCAGCTCGACTGGACCGGGTTCCTCGCGCTCGCCATCGCCATGGCCGGCATCCAGCTCGTGCTGGCGCGCGGGGTGCGCCTCGACTGGTTCCAGTCGACCGAGATCGTCATCGAGTGCCTGGTGGCGATCCTCGCCTTCTACGTGTTCATCGTGCATTGCCTGACCGCCAAGGCGCCGTTCCTGAATTTGGGGCTGCTGCGCGACCGCAACTATTCGATCGGCCTCGTGCTGGTGACGATCTACGGCATGCTCAACTTCACGCCCATGGTGCTGCTGCCGCCGCTGCTGCAGCAGCATGCGGGCTTCTCCGATGCGCTGATCGGCCAGGTGATCGGCTGCCGCGGCGCAGGCATGATGGTGGGCTTCATGACGGCGGGGTTCATGAGCCGGATCGACCCGCGCATCGGCATGGGCGTCGGTTTCCTGATCCAGGTTGCGACCGGGTTGTGGATGCTGACCTTCGACCTCAACGTCACCATGAGCATGCTGGTCTGGAGCAGCCTGATCCAAGGATTTTCCGTCGGCGTCGTCTGGGTGCCGATGTCGATCGTCGCCTTCGATACGCTGGCGACGAAAGACCGCGCGGAGGCGTCCGCCATCTTCCACCTGTTGCGCAACATCGGCTCGAGCTTCTTCATCTCGCTGTGCATCGCCGAGATCGTGCGCACGACGGGCGCGAACTACAGCCGCATGACGGAGATGATCACGCCCTACAATACGACGCTGGCGTTCCCCGGGGTTGCCGGCGCCTGGAATTTCGAAACCGTGCCGGGCCTCGCCAAGGTCGCCAAGGAGATTGGGCGTCAGTCGGCCATGATCGGCTACCTGAACGCTTTCATGATGTACACAGTTGCGTCTGCGTTGGCGGTGGCGCTGGTGCTGTTCGTGCGCCGCCGCAAGAGCGCGCCGGCGCTAGCCTGACGCCTGAGCGGTGGCCATGCCGGGCGCCCCCCGCGCGTCAGCCGCCAAAGCGCGTCCTTCCGGGCGCCGCCAGCCGAGATCAGGGCCAGATCTGCACGTAGGCCGAGCCCTCGCGCTCCGAGGTCTCGCCGAAATTGGCGTTGTAATCCTTGACCAACGTCTTGAAGTGGTCCGACTCCCGGAAGCGCTTGAACGCCGCCTCGCTGGCGAACTCGTAGACCGCCATGTACTGGAACTTGTCCTCGCCCAGAATCTTCTTGTAGCGCCGCGCGCTCACGGCCCCGTTGAACTGCAGCACCTGCGGGGCGTGCTCCTCGTTGTACCATTTGTTGAATGCGGCCTCTCTGTCCTTGGTGATGGTGGCGCGCACGACGAACATGGTGATGGCCATTTATGTCTCCTCCTGACGCAACGTAATTCCTGGACGTCATCCCCGCGAAGGCGGGGATCCACGTGACTATCGATGGGCAATCTTCCACGTTGCGTGGATGCCCGTCTACACGGGCATGACGTCAGCGCTTGGATTTGCGGGCGACCTGCTTAGCAGGTCTCAGATCAGGTCGTCGAGATTTCGCGCAGCGTGGACGACGCGCACGATCTCGACACCGTCATCTATCGGCCTGTAGAGGATCAGATATGCGCCGTAAGGAAACGAGCGAAGGTCTTCGCGCAGTTCCGGGCGGGCGCGGCCAATCATCGGGTTGCGGGCAAGCGACTCGCACTTGCCATTGATCGACCGGACCAACTTCTCGGCGGCAGTTGGATTGTCGCCGGAGATGTGAGCGTAAATCTCGATGAGGTCCTGTTCAGCCAGCGGATGACGTCTGACTGTCGGCACGGCCTATTCCGCGGCCTTGCTCTTGGCGACGCGGGCCCTGGCTTCATCGATGATGTCGTCAATGGAGCGTTCGCGCGCTGGCCCGCTGGCGATGCCCTCGTCCCACAGCCTGCCGATGCGCTCGCCCTCGAGCCGGCGCAGCTCTTCCTTGAACTCCCACTCGCGCAGCGCCGTGCGGACGACCTCACTGGTGGTAGCGTAGTCGCCGCGCTCCACGGCCGCCTTGATCTTGGCGTGCTGCTCGCGCGTGATGGCAATGGAGATCTTGTCGATTTTGCTCATGGTATGACTGAGTAGCATAATGTGCGACCATGCGCCAGCGCGGCGCGGGCAAGAGGGGCTGCCGATGAAGCTTTACGTCACATTCACATCGCCTTATGCGCGGCTGGCGCGCATTGTGGTGCACGAGAAGGGATTGGCGGACCGCGTCGAGATCATCGAGGCCAAGACGCGCACGCCGGGCAGCCCCTACTACGCAATCAATCCCTCGGGGCGCGTGCCCTACCTCGTCGACGATGCCGGGGTCGGAATGGAGGACAGCCAGCTCATCTGCGCCTATCTCGACAACCTCGACGGCAAGCCTCGCTTCCACCCGACGTCGGACCCCGATTGGTCCCACCGCCGGCTCGAGGCGTCGGCGCGCAGCATGCTGGACGGCATCGCGGTGTGGGCGCGCGAGATGGGCCGCCCGGCGGCCGAGCGCTCGCCGACGACGCTCGCCCACGAGGCCGCCCGCAGCCAGCGAATTGCGGACGCGTTCGAGGCGGAGGTGGCGCATCCCCTGCTGCAGGGGCCAGCAAACATGGCGCAGCTGGTGCTCGCTGTCGCCCTCGACACCGCGCGAACCCGCAAGCTGGGCGACCTCACTGCGGATAGGCCGCGCCTCTTCGCCTGGCAGGACCGGGTGTCCGGTCTTGCTTCGTTTCGCGCGACCGCGCCGAAGTGAAAAGCCCTATTCCGCTGCAGCCATGAGCTCGGCCTGCTCGACCTTGCAGGCGCAGAACTTGAACTCGGGGATCTTGCCGATGGGGTCGAGCTGGGGGTTGGTGAGCAGGTTGGCGGCTGCTTCCGCAAAGCAGAACGGAATGAACACCATGCCTTCGGCCACGTCGCGGTCGGCGCGCGCCTTGATCACCACCTCGCCGCGCCGGGTCGCCACCCGGATCAGTCCGCCGGGCGCAACGCCGAGCCGCTCCATCTCGCGCGGATTGAGCCCCGCGATCGCTTCCGGCTCCAGCTCGTCGAGGTTGGACGCGCGCCGCGTCATCGAGCCGGTGTGCCAATGCTCCAGCAGGCGGCCGGTGGTGAGCACCAGCGGATACTCTGCATCCGGCAGCTCGTCCGGCGGCAGCAGGTCGGCCGGCACGATCTTGGCGCGGCCCGAGGCCGTCGGGAACGAGTTGCCGAAGATGATCTCGTTGCCCGGTACATCCGGCGCATCGCAGGGATAGGTGACCGCGTCCTCGCGCATCAGCCGCTCCCAGGTGATGTTCTCGAGCGACGGCATCACCTGCGCCATCTCCGCGAACACCTCCGATGCGTCCTTGTAGGACCAGTCGAGGCCGATACGCTGCGCCAGCTCCTGGATCAGCGCCCAGTCCTGCCGCGCCTCGCCCGGCGGGCTGATCACGGGCCGCGCGATCTGCACCTGCCGGTTGGTGTTGGTGAAGGTGCCCCACTTCTCGGCGTGGGCGGAGGCCGGCAGGATCACGTCGGCGTGCCAGGCGGTCTCGGTGAGGAACAGATCCTGCACCACCAGATGCTCGAGCTTGGCCAGCGCCTCGCGGGCGTGCTGCACGTCGGGGTCCGACATCGCCGGGTTCTCGCCCAGGATATACATGCCCTTGATCACGCCGTCCTTGATGGCGTGCATGATCTCGACCACCGTCAGGCCGCGCTTGGGGGGCAGCTGCGTGCCCCAGAACTCGTCGTACATGCCGCGGATGGTTGCATCCTCGACGCTCTTGTAGTCGGGGAAGAACATCGGGATCAGGCCCGCGTCCGAGGCGCCCTGCACGTTGTTCTGCCCGCGCAGCGGGTGCAGGCCCGTGCCCGGCCGGCCGACCTGGCCCGTGACCAGCGCCAGCGCGATCAGGCAGCGCGCATTGTCGGTGCCGTGCGTGTGCTGCGAGATGCCCATGCCCCAGAAGATGAGCGAGCGCTCGGAGCGCGCATACAGCCGCGCCACCTCGCGGATGGTGGCGGCCGGGATGCCGCACACCGGCTCCATCTTCTCCGGCGTGAAATCGGCCACCTTGGCTTTGAGGCTCTCGTAGCCCTCCGTGTGCGCCTGCACGTACTGGATGTCGACCATGCCCTCGGCCACGATCACGTTGAGCATGGCGTTGAGCAGCGCCACGTCGCGGCCGGGCTTGAACTGCAGCATGTGGCTGGCAAAGCGCGCGAGCCCCTGATTGTGTCCGCGCGGGTCCATCACGATCAGCTTGGCGCCGCGCCTGGCGGCGTTCTTCAGGTAGGTGGCGGCGACAGGGTGGTTCTCGGTGGGCCGCGCGCCGATGACGATGATGCAGTCGCTGTCCTTCGCCGCGGTGAACGGCGCCGTGACCGCGCCCGAGTTCAGCCCCTCCATCAGCGCCGCGACCGAGGAGGCGTGGCACAGCCGCGTGCAGTGGTCGACGTTGTTGGTGCCGAAGCCCTGCCGGATCAGCTTCTGGAACAGATAGGCTTCCTCGTTGGAGCCCTTGGCCGAGCCGAAGCCGGCGATCGCCTTGCCGCCGTCACGCGTATGGATGGTCTTCAAGCCCGACGCGGCGCGGGCGAGCGCCTCTTCCCAGGTCGCCTCGCGAAAGTGTTTGTCGATCTCGTCGCGCTTGATCTGCGCGTTGGCGTCCTTCGGCACGCCCTCGCGCCGGATCAGCGGCTTGCTCAGGCGATCGGGGTGGTGGATGTAGTCGAAACCGAAGCGCCCCTTCACGCATAGCCGGTTGTTGTTGGCGGGGCCGTCGCGGCCATCGATGTAGAGGATCTTGTCGTCCTTGACGTGCACTTTGGTTTGGCAGCCGACGCCGCAGTAGGGGCACAGCGTGTCGACCGACTTGGTCTCGTAGTTGACGCGCTTGCCGGCCTGGTCCAGCAGGCCCCTCTCCATCAGCGCGCCGGTCGGACACACCTGCACGCATTCCCCGCAGGCCACGCAGGTCGACTGGCCCATGCCCTCATCGAAATCGAACACGACCTTGGAGCCGTGCCCGCGATAGGCCATGCCGATCACGTCGTTGGCCTGCACCTCGCGGCAGGCGCGCACGCACAGCCCGCAGTTGATGCAGGCGTCGAGATTGACGGCGATCGCCGAATGCGTGGCGTCGGCCGCCGGCCTGTCGTCCTTGGGAAAGCGCCGCGTGGTCGTCACGCCCATGGCGTCGACCCAGCTCCAGAATTTGGAGGCCTGGTCGTGGCTGGTCTCGCGCTCGGGCTGATCCGCCAGCAGCAGCTCGAACACCATCGCGCGCGATTTCTTCGCCCGCTCCGACGCGGTCTTCACCTTCATGCCGGTCGCGGGCTTGCGCTGGCACGAGGCGGCCAGCACGCGCTCGCCCTCCACCTCGACCATGCAGGCGCGGCAGTTGCCGTCGGCGCGGTAGCCGGGCGCCGGATGCCAGCACAGATGCGGGATCTTGGTGCCGTGCCGCTGCGCCACCTGCCAGATGGTCTCGTCCGGCTCGGCCTCGACCGCCTTGCCGTCCAGCTCGAAGGTGATCTTGGAGGTCATCTCGCGTCCTCAGCTCTTCAGCTCGATCTCGACGAAGGCATACTCGAAGTCGTTGGCATTGATGACGTTGTGGTGCACGCCGGCCTTGCGGAAGTAGGACGCGCCGCGCTTCAGGGGCACGAGGCTTTCCTCGCCCTGCGGCGACACGATCTTCAGCCGGCCGTCAGCCAGCGGCACCACCGTGTAGTCCATGCCGTGAATATGCTCGCCGGTCTCGGCACCCGGCGCAAACCGCCACTCCGTCACGCGCACCCGCTCGTTGTCCACCTGCACGGTCGCCACCGCCTGGGGGAGCTTGCTCACAGCAGGTCTCCACTCTCTCCACTGGTGTCATCCCGGAATTTCGCGAAGCGAAATATCCGGGACCCAAGACCGCAGCCGCCGCTCTGGGTCCCGGCTATGCGGGCTGCCGCCCTCCGGCCGGGATGACAGGTGCGTGCTTGCCGCATGGGGCTCACCGCAGGTCCTCCGGGAAAAACCTGAACACGCACTTCACTGGGTTCGGCGCTGCCTGGCCGAGGCCGCAGATCGAGGCGTCGCCCATCACCTGCGACAGGTCGGCGAGCAGCTCCGCGTCCCAGTTGCCGGCACTCATCAGCTTGACGGCCTTCTCGGTGCCGTTGCGGCAGGGCGTGCACTGCCCGCAGCTCTCGTCCTCGAAGAATCGCATCAGGTTGAGCGCCACCGCCTTCATGTCGTCCTGGTCGGACAGAATGACAACCGCGTGACTGCCCACGAAGCAGCCGTGCTTCTCGAGCTGGCCGAAGTCGAGCGGAATGTCGGCCATGTAGGCCGGCAGGATGCCGCCCGACGCGCCGCCCGGCAGATAGCCCTTGAATTGATGGCCATCGGCCATGCCGCCGCACAGCTCGATCAGGTCCTGCGCCGTCGAGCCCGCCGCGGTCACCACCATGCCCGGCTCTTTTACCCGCCCCGACACCGAATACGACCGCAGCCCCTTGGCGCCGTTCTTACCCTGCGCAGCAAACCACTGGGCGCCCTTCTCGATGATCGCCGGCACCCAGTGCAGCGTCTCGATGTTGTTCACCAGCGTCGGGCGCCCGAACAATCCGACCTGCGCCACGTACGGCGGGCGATGCCGCGGCAGCCCGCGCTTGCCCTCGATCGACTCGATCATGGCGCTTTCCTCGCCGCAGATGTAGGCGCCGGCGCCACGCCGCACGTGCACCTTGGTGTGCCTGGTCAGCCCCGCCGCCTCGAGCTTGGCGATCTCCGTCTTCAGGATCTTCAAGACCGCAGGGTATTCGTCGCGCATGTAGATGAACACCTCGGCCGCTTCTACTGCCCACGCGGCGATCAGCATGCCCTCCAGGAACTTGTGCGGCTCCGTCTCCAGATAGATCCGATCCTTGAAGGTGCCGGGCTCGCCCTCGTCGCCATTGACCGCCATCAGCCGCGGCCCCTGCTCGGCGCGCACCAGGGTCCACTTTCGCCCCGTCGGGAAGCCTGCGCCGCCGAGCCCGCGCAAGCCGCCGTCCGCCAGCGCCGCGATCACGTCCTCGGCCTTGCGCGCACCGGACAGGCACGAGTTCAGGACAGCGTATCCGCCCGCCGCCACGTAGGCATCATAGGCCTGATACGCGGGGATCACGGCGTGCGTCTCGCCGCGCGTGGCAAGCTCGATCACCGCAGCTGCGCTCGCATGACCGACATGGCGGTGGCCGACCTCGACTGCCGGCGCGGTGTGGCAGGCGCCGATGCACGGCGCCCGCACGACGCGCACGCCAACGACCCGCTCGCTCTGCAGCGTGCGCAACAGGGTCTCGGCACCCGCCAGCATGCAACTCAGGCTGTCGCACACGCGCACGGTCACCGCGGGGGGCCGCTCCTCGCCCGCGCCCACCACATCGAAGTGGGCGTAGAACGTTGCCACCTCGTAGACCTCGGCCATCGGGATCTTGAGCTCTTCCGCCAGCGCGTGCAGATGCCCCTCCGGCAGGCACCCTTCCTGGTCTTGGATCAGATGCAGATACTCGATCAGCAGTGCGCGCTCGCGCGGTCGGTTCCCGAGCAGCGCCTGGACAGCCGCGGCCTCTTCCGGCCTCAGCACTCTACCCTTGGGAAAGGCAGCGCCCTTGCGCCGTCCAGACCCCGGATGGATCGCGCGTCCTCTGTCACCCTTTGCGCCAACGCTGGCTGTTGGACTGTCATTCATACGTCGAAGCCTTGGCGAGTCGGAGGTTTCGCTTGCGCGCGCGTTGGCATACCATATACCAATCTCCCACGCTTGGTCGAGCGCGGCTTGGATGATGGCGCCATGAAGCAGATGGGACAATGCATCGACGCGACAGGTCGTGACACTCGCACCTTGCTAGCATGCCACCAAGAGGGGTCGCGCGCGGCCATGCAGCACGTATACATGGCCGGTTGGAAACGGCATACAAGCGGTGCCACGGCCAATACGACCGCGACGGGAGGTAACGAGACTTGATCGAGCAACTGATTGAGCAGTTCGGCTCCGCCATGGGCGACTACGGCCCCATCAGCATCCAAGCCCTCAAGATCATCTGGATCAACATTCTTCTGTCGGGCGACAACGCCATCGTCATCGCCATGGCGTGCCGAGCATTGCCCCCCCGTCAGCGGTTTTGGGGCATCGTTCTCGGCGCCGGCGCCGCGGTCGTGCTGCGCATCTTCTTCACCGTCATTCTGCAATACGTGCTGGAGCTGCCATGGTTGCGGCTCGTGGGCGGTCTCCTGTTGCTGTGGATCGCGATCAAGCTGCTCATTCAGGACGAGCCCGACGAGGCATCCATCGAGAGCTCCGACAACCTGTGGGGCGCGGTGAGGACGGTTGCCATCGCCGACATCGTCATGAGCCTGGACAACGTGCTCGCGATCGCGGCGGCGGCGCGGGGCAACTCCTGGCTCATCATCTTCGGCTTGGCGGTCTCGATTCCGCTGATTGTCGCGGGCGCCACGCTGATCATGGCGCTGCTCACCCGCTATCCAATCCTCGTGTGGGCAGGCGCCGCGTTGCTCGGATGGATCGCCGGCGAGCTCGTCATGGAAGACCCGATCAGCCGGCCTTACCTCGACGCGCTCGGCGCCGGCTATGGCTTCGGCCACAAGGCGACCGAGACCATCATGCAGGTGCTCTGCGCCGGGCTGGTGCTGGCCTGGGGCTGGATCCTGCTGCGGCGGCGCAGTCGCGGCGCCGTCGGCGTGCCGGGGCAGGAAGGAGCGGCAGAGTAGGTGCTTGTTTGTCCGCGTGAGGCCTGGCGGCGCTCAGAGCAGGATCGCTTGGGATTGATCCTGCTCTGAGCATGGAACGATCTTGTTCTAGTAGCCGAGCCAGGCCTCGAGCGGCCCTTTCGGCAACGGCACCAGGAACCACTTCTCGAACATCAGGAACAGCGCCAGGGACACGCCGGCAGCAACAGCAAGGGCTTTCAGCGGGTTCTGGCGCCCGATGACGACCATGAAGGCCAGGATGAAAATGGCCGAAGCCACGTAGATGCCGAGGCCCGGCAACTGGAGGCCACCGAGCGAGATGCCGCCGATCAGCGCCACGTAAACGATGCTCGGGATCAGCACGGCCAGCACGCGGCCGAACGGGCGCGCGGTGACGAATATCTCGCCCGCGCCGTGCCCGCGCAGGGCGCTCACCAGATTGATCAGGCTGGCGACCCCCAAGATGACGGCGACGTAGAAGGGGTAATAGCCGGGCGCGGGCCCTTCGCCCTCGCGCCAGTTGAAGCCCAGGCGCGTGCTGTCGAAAATTACCACCGCGCAGAAGACCAGCAGCAACAGGGCGACGACGATCTCGGCGGTGCGGTTCGAGAGAAGCGCGCGGCCGTCGTTGACGCCTTCCTTGTCTTGCATGTCGTGTCGCCCCGAGTGGTTGTGTCGCGCCGAAGTGATTTTGGCATGGGCCGGCCGCGCCGGGCCGGCCCCGCCAATTGCCTTACTTGCCAGCGGCCAGGAAGCCCGCTTCCTTCATCAGGTCGTAGTGGAGCTTGTCGGCAGCTGCCACCCATGTGTTGAACTGGTCGCCCGACATGAAGGTCTGGTTGAAGGCGCCCTGCTCCATGAAAGTCTTCCAGTCGTCGGTTGCCATCACCTTCTTGAACAGGTCGACGTAGAAGGCGACGTGCTCCGGCTTGACGCCGGGCGCCATGAAGATGCCGCGCAGCATCTGGTACTCGGTGTCGACGCCCGACTCCTTGCACGTTGGAATGTCGGACCAGGCCATGTCCGCCGTCACCTTCTGCGTGTAGACGCTGCGTTTCGCATCGAAGACGCACAACGGCTTCAGCGCCCCGGCCTTCCACTGCGACACGGCCTCGATGGGGTTGTTCACGGTCGAATTGACGTGCTTGCCGACCAGCTGGGTCGCGACCGTGCCGCCGCCGCCGTAGGGAACGTAGGTGAACTTCTTCGGCGCGGTGAGCTTCTCGAGCGCCACGGTGATGATCTGGTCCTCCTGCTTGGAGCCGGTGCCGCCCATCTTGAAGGACTTGTCATCGGCTGCCTTGACCGCGTCGATGTATTCCTTGGCGACCTTGTATGGAGTGTCGGACGGCACCCACAAGATGAACTGGTCGAGCGCCAGCATAGCGACAGGCGTCATGTCCTTCCAGCTGAACGGCACGCCGGTCGCATACGGCGTGGTGAAGAGGTTCGACAGCGTGATGATGATGTGGTGGGGGTCGCCGGCGGACTTCTTGATCTCGAGGAACCCTTCGGCACCTGCACCGCCGCCCTTGTTGAGAGTGATGAGCGGCTGCTTCATCAGGTTGTTCTTGGCCACCACGCCCTGAATGAACCGCGCCATCTGGTCGGCGCCGCCGCCAGTGCCGGCCGGAATGATGAACTGCACGGGCTTGGTGGGCTCCCACGCCTGCGCCGTCGCCGGCGCCGCCGGCGCGATCACGGCCGCAGCAGCTACCGCCACCGCGCACAGGCTACCCGGTGCAAACTGCGTCCACGACAGCCCTTTCTGCTTCATTCTTGCTTGCATTGTTTCCTCCATGGTTGTGTTTTGCTCAGTCTTCTTTTGTCACCGCTCCCGATCGACGACAGCAGCCCCCGCTGCCGCTGGCACGGGGCCCAACCGAGCGGCCTTGCGTTTGTCCAGCAGCCACGTCATCAGTGGCCAGAACAGCAAGATCATGCCGAGCGTCATGATCGAGCCGACCAGCCAGTTGGACCAGAAGATCGTCAGGCTGCCCTGCGAGCCGAGCATGGCCTGCCGGAACGATTCCTCGGCCTTGTCGCCGAGCACGATGGCCAGCACCAGCGGGGGCAGCGGATAGCCGAGCTTCTGGAAGACATAGCCGAGGACGCCGAACCCCAGCATCATCCAGACATCGAACATGGAATTGTGGACCGTGTAGGCGCCAACCGCGCAGATCACCAGGATGATCGGCGCGATGATCGAGAACGGTACGCGCAGGATGGCCGCGAACAGCGGCACGCAGGTGAGCACGACGATCAGGCCGGCAATGTTGCCGAGATACATGGAGGCGATCAGGCCCCACACGAAATCCTTCTGCTCGATGAACAGCATCGGGCCGGGCTGCAGTCCCCAGATCATGAGGCCGCCTAGAAGCACCGCGGCGGTCGGAGAGCCCGGAATGCCGAGCGTGAGCATCGGCAGCAGCGCGCTGGTGCCGGCCGCGTGTGCCGCTGTTTCCGGCGCCACCACGCCTTCGATCTCGCCCTTACCGAAGTTGTCGCCGCGCTTGGAGAAGCGCTTGGCCAGGCCGTAGCTCATGAACGAGGCTGGCGTGGCGCCGCCGGGCGTGATGCCCATCCAGCAGCCGACGATACAGCTGCGGATCGACGTGACCCAGAATTTCAGCAGCAGCTTCCAGGTCTGCAGCACCGCGTTCAGCCGGATCTTGGCCGTGGTGCCGGAGAACTTCAGGCCGCTCTCCATCGACGACAGGATCTCGCCGATGCCGAACAGGCCGATCACCGCAATCAGGAAATCGAAGCCGACCAGCAGCTCGTCGTAGCCGAACGTCATCCGCAGCGTGCCGGTCATCTTGTCCAGACCCACCGAGCCCAGGGCGAAGCCCAGGCACATGGCGGCCAGCACCTTGAAGGGTGAGCCCTTGCCCATCCCTACGAAGCTCGCAAACGTCAGGAAGAACACGGAGAAGAATTCCGCCGGCCCGAATTGCAGCGCGAATTTGGCGATCAGCGGCGCCAGGAAGGTGATCAAGATCACGGCCACCAGCGCGCCGACGAACGAGGAGGTGAAGGCGGCCGTGAGCGCCTCGTCGGCCTTGCCCTGCTGGGCCATGGGGTGGCCGTCGAAGGTGGTTGCCACCGACCACGGCTCGCCTGGAATATTAAATAGGATGGCGGGCTCCAAACTGAAGTGCAACACCTTGAGGTCAGGGTGTTGGGATGGGAACGAGCTACAATCATCTGTCGGCGCCTGAGCGGACAACGCTGATGGTGATGCTGGCCGAGGGCTTGCCCCCG